>JAEEGL010872225.1_pt1 | contig 14911 bp, 13 predicted proteins | sample 9134231 | NCBI WGS metagenome assembly JAEEGL01 (sample SAMN16246548, study PRJNA631951) | gut metagenome | biome: gut microbiome; feature: rumen; material: fiber-attached | host: Bos | place: Iran: Karaj | collected 2018-10
CTGTATCAGATACCTACATACCGAATGAAGCGAGAAGAGGTCAAGACCATCATCTTCAGATACATCTTCGGCTACTACAATACCCAGAGGATCAACAGCTTCAATGCAGGCGGTCTCCCACCTGTGGCATTAAGAACTTCAAAGCAGCTCTCTCATCACGCTGCCTGATATCTGCCTATCCAAGATTTTGGGTATTCTCTGACTGCACATTTCTTGACAATTCCATTACACCTTCTCAAAGAAAGTATCCGGATGATTCGGATCAAACTGCTCGTTTGCCCACATTACGGTTACAAGATTCTCGGTATCCGAAAGATTAATGATATTATGAGTGTACCCAGGAAGCATATGAACAGCCTGTATCTTATCACCGGAAACCTCAAACTCAATAACTTCATCCGTACCGATCTTACGCTCCTGAATCAGACCATGGCCGGCAACAACTATAAAGAACTCCCACTTGCTGTTATGCCAGTGCTGTCCTTTAGTGATACCGGGCTTGCTGATATTAACAGAGAACTGACCACAGTTAGCAGTTTTCAGAAGCTCCGTGAATGAACCTCTGTCATCGCATTTCATATCAAGATCAAAGATAGTCTTCTCCTTAGGAAGATATGATAGATACATCGAATACAGCTTCTTCTCAAAGCTTCCATTCGGGATCTCAGGCATAACTAGAGTCTTCGGCTGATCATGGAAGATATTGAGAAGTTCAACGATACGTCCAAGTGTAGCCTTGTGTGTTACAGGTGCATAGCAGTATCTGCCGTTATCCTGCATGATTGCATTAACGCCGTCAAACTCGCAATGATGCTCTTTTCCTTCGATAGCATCAAACATCTCCTCAACAAGATCATCGATGAAAAGCATCTCAAGCTCTACGCTCGGATCGTTTACTGTGATCGGCAGATCATTAGCGATGTTATTACAGAAAGTACCGACGGCACTGTTGTAGTTAGGTCTTACCCATTTACCCACAAGATTCGGGAAACGGTAAACCATCACTCTGTTTCCTGTCTCCTCGCCGTAGGCAAAGAACAACTCTTCACCAGCCTTCTTGCTCAGGCCGTACTCGGAAGTACCGAAACGACCCGCAAGCGTAGCCTGTATTGAGGATGATACCATAACAGGTGCTTTACTATTGTACTTTTTCAGAGTTTCAAGCAAAGTCTCTGCGAAATCACGATTGCCCTTCTTGAAGTCAGCAGGATCGGTAGGACGGTTCACACCTGCAAGATTGAATATAAAGTCAGCCTTAGAACAGTACTCGTCAAGTTGCTCGGGTGTAGAATCTATATCATATTCGTATATTTCTTCAATTGTTATATTCGGTCTGGTCTTATTCTTCCCATCACGAATACTTTTAAGGTTCTCAACCAGATTTCTGCCTGTGAATCCTTTAGCACCAGTAATTAATATATTCATAACATTCACTCACTTTAATTCTATACTTTACAATTTATGTAATAGTTTAATAATAACCAACTCTATATATGTCAAGCTAACTAAAATATCAATACTTAATTCCCATTGAATCTAACTCATCACGAATATACTTAATAGTAAGAAGCTTTTCGATAGTCTCCTCGACAGTTAGTAATTTAGTATTATTGCTATTAAACTGAGTTAATCCACTTCTATCTGTACCTTCATCCAAGTATTTTTCGTAATTCAAATCTCTTTTATCACAAGGCACACGATAAAAATCTCCTAAATCAATAGCATGGTAACACTCTTCATCCGTTAGAAGTGTTTCATAGGTTTTTTCGCCATGCCTAAGTCCAATTATACGATTATTGCAGTCATAATTAAACATTCTTTTAATCGCTTCTGCCAATACTTCTATAGTAGTAGCAGCAGCTTTTTGAACTAAAATATCACCGGATACACCATTCTCAAATGCAAATAATACAAGATCCACAGCTTCATCTAACGACATAATAAATCTTGTCATAGATGGATCTGTAATACTTAATGTTTTTCCTTCTTTGATCTGTTCAATCCACAAAGGAATAACACTACCTCTACTACATAAAACGTTACCATATCTAGTACAACATATTTTGGTATTCGTAGTTGTTCTACTCTTAGCAACAATAACCTTTTCCATCATCGCTTTAGAGGTACCCATTGCATTTACAGGATATGCAGCTTTATCTGTCGAAAGACAAATTACAGATTCAACGCCTTCTTCAATAGCAGCAGTTAATACATTTTCAGTACCTATGACATTAGTTTTAACAGCTTCAATAGGAAAAAACTCACATGATGGAACCTGCTTAAGAGCAGCTGCATGAAAAATGTAATTAACTCCGTGCATAGCATTTCTAACTGAACTAATATCTTTTACATCACCAATATAAAATCTGATTTTATCATTATGATAATGACGTCGCATATCATCCTGCTTCAACTCGTCTCTTGAAAAAATACGTATTTCACCAATATCCGTAGATAAAAAACGTTGTAATACTGCATTACCAAAAGATCCAGTACCACCAGTAATCATTAACGTTTTTCCTGAAAAAATTGAGCTATCCATATTATTCTCCTTTTCTATCATAAATATATAATTTTATTCAATATGTACTCACATAAAAATACACATACCAAACTAATCTGTTACGAACTTAATACCAACCTTACGAGCTATATATTTGACTTTTCTTACCATTTTTTTAGGAACAACATGAGATAATGTTCCAATAATACGCATTCTCGCTATATCTTTTATAGACATAAATGGCCTGTCTCCTATATCTATTTTATAACCAATAGAATCAAAGTATTTTATTGTTTTAGGAACCCATTTCCCTTTAATTACACCATTATGAATGTCTATAATAGATCGAGGGTCTGCAACACATCCTTCAAATACTTTTTTTGATTTTTCATCAACATTTTTATTAAGATCGTTTTCAATTTGCCATGCGTTTTTCCCATCTCCAGCTGATATTTCCTCCAAGAAATCCTTTCTGAATATGGCAGCTTGAAGGTTAATTCCATACCTGACATTTTGTGGGATATCAACTAAATGTTGGGAATACTTTGATGTTCCACGAATTTTGGGTGAAGGAGTAATACGATAATACTTCAAATTATGTTTTTTAATAATGTCCATTGCTTTTATCATTACTTTTTCGTTAACTTTTTCCCCTATAAAATAATCCTCTAACATAAAAAGAACGTATTTTGTTTTTATTTTCGAAAGTGCAATCGATACTTTTTGATTCCACTCCACATTTTTTCCAACATGAATAGTATTCACTCCTGGTACTGAGAATTCAACAGTCTCATTGACAAAAAACCTATTTTCATCAAACCACCCCATATACTTAGACTGTAAATCAAAAAAAATTTTTCCTAAATCAGTATATGCATCGCATGATACAACAATTAACGATAAATCCTTTATTTTCATATATACCTCCTGTAACTATCAAATGCATTAACCTATCTTTACAAGTAGCTGTTCTATTTTTGGAATTACATATTGCTTAGTTACTTTTTCTCTTAAAATAAACATAATCGTTACAAATATCAATACCACAATTATAGATATTAATATCATTCTAATTAGATAATTCATATTAAACAAAAATCTAAAAATAATTTTTCCAAGAATTATCGAAGCAAATGCACCAACAATAATTTTAGCCAAATCGTACAGTGTTGATTTTTCTATTGGGAATGCTCCAATATGTTTTTTTAAAGTAAACAAAGATAAAATTGAGACTACAAGCATTGAAAAACTTGTTGCAATTGCAATCCCCGCAACGCCCATAATTTTAGATAAAATAATACTACCTAGCAAATTTACTATTACACCTATAATGCTGTTTATCATAGGAGATAATGAATCTTGAAATGCATAATGAGCTTTAATAAGCACTTCACGATTAGATAAAAAAACAAAACCTAGTGCATAACATGATGCCACAGAAAAAACAATAGTTGTATTATTTGAATCAAAATTACCTCTTTCAAAAAACATCTTAATAAGATCTATTCCTTCAACTAAATATAAGCTAGAAATAAGACTCGAAATCAATGTCATAGCACATACAATGAGCTGTATGTGCTTTTTAATATTACTAACATTTGCTGAAGTTGATACTGTCTTGGTTAAAGTTGTCAAAAGGACAGTTCCTATTGAACTAACAATAACTGCATAAACAATATCACTACTGACAACTTGGCCATAGTATAAAGTTGAAACGCTTCCTTCTTCTAAAGAGGATGCTACTATACGATCTATCAAATGCCCTAAATCAACAACTGAATTTCCTATAACTAAAGGAACGAACCTTTTAATCATTTGTCGAAATTCAAAATCCCTAAATGGGTTTCCAAAATACAGGCCTGTTTTAGGCAGAACAATAGATATCATATAAATCGTATGAATTAAATATCCGATAATAAAGCCTAATAATAATGACTTGATCCCTATTATTTTCCTGAATATCAGCACAAAAAGTATTATCGATACACTAAAAAACAGGCTACATAATTTGGCTGGAATAAATTTCTTATGAGCGTCCAAATACGCTTGTGCAACTCCTGCTACTGATGTAAAAATAACTATAGGGCACGTTGCTATCAAAAAAAAGTGTAAATTTTTCTTCTGCTCTAACGAATATGAAATACCAATTAAATTACACACCCTATAAGATAATAATATATTAACAAAAGTAATAATTAATCCTATCAATCCAAAGAAAAAAAAGCTTTCTTTTATAATCTTATTTGATTTATCGTGCTGTTTTTCTTCATCAAGCTTTATGTATCTGGTTAGTACTGTTGGAGAAACAGATTGCCCCATTATTTGTCCAAACATAGAAGTATACCCATCAGCAGCAAAGTAAACATCTGTATTTGCATTTGCACCAAACGCCCAAGCAATTATTGATTGCTTTATAAATCCTAATACTTTTCCCAAAAGAACAACTGCACTTATCAAAGCAGTTGATTTAACAACACTATCTTTTTTATATTTTGTCATTTAGTATTTTCCCTTCATTGAAAAAAATCATAAATACTTATATAAGAAAATCTTACAAATAATTCTGCATTATGGCTCGTTTAGTTGTTGCGACTCTGTCAAGCTATTATAATTCATTGCTCCATATGATAATGTATACTCATTTAAAATATGCTTTTTTGGGTGGAATTATTCACTGATTTACCTATGTTTTGTATTAAACTAAATATCAATATTCCATACAAATTAAAAAGGTATCCACCTTGAGACATTGCAGCAACATAGATAATCATCAAAACATGTAAGGAACATGATTTACTTTTAAAATACATATTTATTAGATATGATATAAAAATAATAAATCCAATAATTCCATATTCAACTATTATTCCTGTAATTGCATTAAAATAAGATGTGTCTGTTATAACAGCTTCATTGCTCATTCCTACCCCAAAAAGCATTTGTAAAAAATTTAATTTTAACAATTCTTCATAGCTTCCACCAACACGTCCACTATCATTCATTGTTGTAACCTTGGTAATGAAAAAAGATGTCAACGGATTGTCCTTACCTTTAGATAACATAACCATCCCCACTACCACAACTAATAATAAAATAATTGCTTTATCTTTAATATTCGATTTGTAAAAATAGGCACAAATAACAAACATCACAAATATTATTGATGCTGTAGATGTGGAACACCATATTCCCAATATTAATAAAATCGCATAAACTTTGTATTTACTAGGTAATTCTTCTTTTTCATACTCATCAAAAAGAATAATTACAAGAGATATAATCATTAATATTCCATAGTATGCCGGCTCTGCAAAAAATGAGGAAAAACGTCCAAATCCAATTGCAGAGAGATAATTGACATAACTTTCTGCAGAATACTGATCATAAAGTGGTTTTAATGGTCCAAAATTAAATATATTAGGAAGATAAAAACGCAAAATATTCCAAGAAATCATTTGAATAAATAGGTACAAAGTACAAAACAAACAAAACTTTTTATATATTATTTTAAAAAGGGTATAATCAAAAAAAAGCTTTACTGTGAATGTCACTCCTATAAACCATGTTGCCATTTTTAATAAAGATACTACTATTCTTCTTATATCTGCTATTCCATAAATAATATAAGAAAAACATGATAGAATAATAAATGAAATTAACCATAGAGCAGTTTTAGTAAAAAAGCTATCGATTTTATGGTTATTCGACACAAAACAAAATAGTGCATAGAGGTTAAATAAATTCATTACAATCGAACCAATAGATAACCCCATAATTCCTGAAGCGTAACCATTTAATACTATTATTATAGGCAACGCATATGTAAATATTTTTCGAGTTCTTTCCATTTTTCCCTTTCAATTAAAATAGAGATAATAATTCTAAATAACTATTCTTCCTATCAAACTTCTCATTTGCACATCTGCGTGCATTTTTTCCCATTTTCAAACGTAAATGTCCATCCTCTATTAAACACTGAAGTCTATCAGCTAATCCTTCTGCATCCCCATTTTTACAGTTGAATCCCATTTTATATTCCTTTATAAGATCTCTGTACTCTTTACATTCCTGAGTATTAAGTACAGGAATACCTGATGCAGCAAAATCGCCATGCTTATTAATAATACTTTGAGCTGCGTTGTGCATAATAGGATTTACTGCTATATCACAGGAAGCAAGCACACCACACATTTCTTCATATGGAAGTCTTCCAGTGAACAAGCATTCTACGCTAAGTTCTTTTGCATGCTGTTCAAACTCTGCTTTACGCTCTCCATCACCTAAAACGATAAACTTAGGAGTTTTAATGCCTCTTTTATTCAATATTGCAAGAGCATCAATAGCTATTGTAATATCATAACTTGCACCAAGAGTGCCACAATAACCAAGCCACAATTCATCCTCTGGCTTTTCAACAGGATTCTCTCTAACATATCTATCAAACGTAGAAAGTTCTGTTCCTAAAAATACAACATGTGTATCAGAACACTTATTATTAACGCTCTTTGCTCTCTCAGCATATGTCCTTGAAACAGCACATATTTCATCAGCACGCTTATAAATGCCATTGACATAAGCATTAAATGGAGCAAAAATAATATCACTGATAACAGGAACATTAAAAGCTAATTTGAAAGCTTCAGGCCAGAGATCCTGAATATCGATAATAAACCTGACATCATTTTTTTCACAGAATTTCGCAGCTTTAAGCGGTCCAGTTAATGAAGGAACTGCCGAATATATTACATCCGGCTTTTTTCTTTTCTTCAAATACTTTTCTACTTCTTTTCCCCACATATAATGACTGTAGAAACGTTTGAAACTTATGTTTTTATCATATCCTGGTTCATGAAGAAAAGTTATAGTAAACGGCCAGGAATGCTTCAATGGCTTTTTACGTTTTTTTGTGCTATGCCTAAAGTCGCTTGTAATTATTTCAACCTTATTATCAACAGATAGCTTTTTACACAGATACATAAATCTGCCATTATCTGTTTCTGAAAAATCTCTACAGAAATTTGCTATGATAACAATATCTTTCATTATATCAATCCTTACTTATCAAACACATCTTCACTTTCAAGTATTATAGGTTCTATATCAACATCGCGTAAAAATACATACGGCTTATCATAATGATAGTAAGGTGCACGTATAACATTATCGCAGTTACCGTCTTCCATAATCATTATAGTGTCTTCAATAAGATCAAAACCGACATGAGCCATAACACCCGTATACGCCATATGACGGATATTGACTTCCGTTACTTTCATATTGCCGTTTTTATCTTCTTTCAAATCAAAAGACAGTATACCGTGTGCAGGTACACCAAGTTTCTTTTCAAGGTACTTTATACAGTCATCACAGAATCTATTAATCCTGTCTTCATTAAGAAATCTTCCAAAATGAGTATTACCAGTAACATGAGAAGGGGCAGTATTGGCCATAACATATTCAACGCATTCCAAGGCGGCACCTTTGACATACTCACCATTATAATAGAGCATCTGATTCGCAAGATGACGCCCTGTTAAAAATTCAGAAACAGTGAACTCTGGAATATTTGCATTGATAAATAACCAACTCTTATAGCTGCTCAGGTCATCAAGTCTCAAACTGCCAAGCCCACCAGTACCTTCAGTAGCACGAATCCAACATGGGAAACCTATAATTTTTTCAACGTCCTCAAATCTCGGATTCTCTTGTGTAACTTTTATAGTTTTAGGAATGAACTCTGTGCCTTCCAAAAGATCGGCCATTATAGACTTATCACGAAGAGATTCAGAAAGCAGTTTACAGCCCATAAATACAGGACAAGGGTATCTACCGTTTTTATCATAGTAATCGCCCCATACAACAATTTCTGCTTCAGGCTGAACAAATGCATAGTCAACATTTTTCTCTGCAACCAATTTCTCAATCCAGTCAAAATAATCAGGGCTATCACATCGAGGAGCAACAAAATATTCGTCGACAAGTCCCTTCATAAAAAAACCCATTGCTTTCTTTTCAATATCACAACCGATAAGCTTATAATTCGGATGTTTTTCTCTGATTATTGTTGCAATTGATCGAGGCGTAAGTCCACCGATACCCGTAATTAGAATAGTCTTCATAAATCTTATATCTCTCCATATCTTAGCTTATACGCAAACGCATTTTTATAATAATTCTTTAAGAACTGATACTATACGTTCCATATCTTCTTCATTGTATCTTTGATCACATATCAATGATAATTCCATATCATATAAATTTGATTCACACCCATTGGGTTTCGGCCAATGAATCGGACAATATATTTTTTTGTCAGTTAACTTGGCTCTAACCTCACTGCGTTTTTCTGAAAGAAGAATAGGAACAAACAAAGGACAATCCATTTCTTCTTCTTTAAACATAAACTGAACATTGTCCTTCAATCCATTGTACAGTACATGTGCATTTGAGCATCGAATCTCTCGTTGCCTTTGAATATCCACTTTAGATAGATATTCTCTTGACCATTGATCAATCAATAATCCAGAATAGTTTGCAGCAAGCCATGAATTGCTTTCTCCAAACATACGAAGGAATTCTAGTTTTTTTAATTCATCATGGTCACATAGATACTCTGCTTTCAACTTCATAGCAGTCTGTTTAATATTTAGAAAATCGTCAGAAGGCACATCATGTGGTATATGATTTAATTTACCATTAACGGCTACACAGTAACCTCCGCAGTTAATCGGCTCCCATTTACGAATAGACGCAATATGATAACATGATTGATCATGATATTGATGTGAAGAAAGAAAACTATGTGTAATGTCCTCAATAATAACGCCTCCATGCTCAATAAAGCTACTAAAATCAGGCATTATGTTACTAAATCCAAAGTAATTACACCAAAGCAAAATATCAGTATCTGCTGAAATCTCTATATTATACTGCAAACCAGCATCATACCATACATCATATAATTCAACGTTTATCCCAGCCTTTTGAAATGGAATAATCATTGACTCGCAACAATAAGAAGGTAATAGTGCTTTTTTTACATAAGGAATCTCTTTTAACACAGTTTCTATGGCTGTTCTGCCAGAGAAAACCAGTTCCCCATATTGTAAAATTTCATTTCTTCCTTCTTCTATTTTTTCAGCGTTGAATTCACTGCCTATTTCATTTGCAAATTTCTCATTAACCATAATCAATCAGTACTTAACCTTGAATAAGAAAACAAATCAACATATTGCCCCTGCTTGAACACTCTTGCACGAAGAATACCATCTCGAGTAAAACCACATTTTTCAAACAAATGCACAGAAGGTTCATTGTAAGCTAAAATGTTAGCAAACACACAGTTTAATCTCAGTTCTGAAAAGGCATACTTAACCATAGTATTAATTGCATCTGTTCCGTATCCCTTTCCTCTTTCACTTCCATTGGCAATTTTGATATGGATATGACCTGTTCCATTTTTCATATCTATATCATTTAATATGAGAGTTCCTATTGCTTTATCATTTTCTTTATTTGCTATGATACAACGCAAAATAGAAGATTTACTCTCAAGTCTTGTAAACCATTTCATTTGTTCAGCCATTGATTCTGGTTGTGAATAGCCACCAACCATCATCTCAATATCAGGATCATTCATCATTTCTAAAAGAAATTCATTGTCTTCGGATTCAATAGCTCGAAGTTTTATCTTATCGCCATATATGACCATAGTACGCTTTTCCTTTATTTAATATTAGTTGGAATAGGAACAATTCCATCTTCCCATTGCTTTTTTCTGTAATCGTCAAAATTGCCTTGACATCCAGCTTCAACTATATCTGATTTTATAAAAACCTTTTTAATAGTCGAAAATACAATATTTGCATCATTTGCAAAGCTGACACTATTTACATACTCAGTATCATAATTCAATCTTTCCGTCCAATTAGCTGCCGTACGCCCGTTAATCTGTGCAAGTCCAGTTAATCCTGGCCTTACAGAGTGGCGCTGATGCTCTTCAGGAGTAAAATAGTCAAGATAAGAAACTGCCCATGGTCGAGGTCCTACAATAGACATATCTCCCTTTATGATATTGAAAAGCTCACCTAACTCATCCGCAGAAGATGCTCTAAGGAGTTTTCCATATTTAGGAAGCCTTTGAGCATCAGGTAAAAGATTACCGTTCTCATCCTTTTCATTTGTCATGGATCTAAACTTAACAAGCTTAAATATACACTCCTTACCTGTTTTAGGATCAATCCTTCCAGGTCTATTTTGCGTAAAGAAAGGGTTACCCTTCATTTTTATCGTACCCATAACAGTAAGAAAAAGCATAATAGGTGAAAGAACAATTAAAGCACCTGTACTAAGAAAACAATCAAGCGGTCTTTTAATAAAACGCTCATATATTCCATGTGGCTTATGTAAGAACTTAGCTCCTTTATTTTTGATTTCAAATATACGTTCAGAAATAAAAGCAACTACAGATGCAAATGTAGCTAATGCAATAATTATTTCAATGCTCTTTAGCACAAACTTCATTTACAGCTCTCCCTTCAAATAAAACACCTATGTATAATCTCAATCACAACATCCTGTTGTTCTTCAGTCATCTTAATGTCACTCGGTAAACATAAACCACGTCTGAAGATATCAGCACCAACGTCCGTACATTCCTCTTTTATGTAAGCATTGCTCTGCCCTCTACCGCTACCGCAGCTTGTGATAAATGCATGGCTTCTATAAATTGGCTGCATATGCATTGGCTTCCAGACAGGACGACCTTCTGTATTAAAACTTGAAAGCGCATCAAGAATCTCCGCAGGACTGCTCTTCCCAGTTTCGTGCTTCCAAAGCTGTTCCTGCTCTCCACGTACCATAGGAGCCATTGCATCTTCATCAATCAACATACAACTAAGCCAATAGTTAGGTTTTGAATGGTGAGTATCAAATGGATTCATAGTAACAGGAAGATCAGCAAGTCCTTCTTTATACCTATCATATATTCTCTTTTTACCTTCTATATGATCCTCAAGATAAGGTATCTGTCCTCTAACCACACCAGCAATGATATTGGACATTCTATAGTTATATCCAAGTTCCTCATGCTGATACCAAGGTGCAGCTTCACGACTCTGAGTAGACCATTTACGAATCTTGTCAGCATCAGCCTTGTCTGCACAAAGCAACATTCCGCCAGATGACCCAGTAATTATTTTGTTTCCGTTAAAAGATATAACTGAATAATCGCCGAAAGTACCAGTCTGCTTACCTTTATATGTAGCACCTAAAGACTCAGCAGCATCCTCAACGATCAAAGCATTGTGCTTATCAGCAATTCTTCTGATAGCATCAATCTTTCCGGGAGTACCATACAAATGTGCAACGACAATAAGCCTTACGTCCGGATAGATCTCAAATGCTTTCTCCAAAGCATCAGGAGACATATTCCAAGTGTCAGCTTCCGTGTCAATGAACACAGGCTCGCCTCCCTCATATGTAATTGGATTCACAGTCGCATCAAATGTCATATCAGACGCAAAAACCATATGTCCTTCCAGACTTCCGTGTCCAACCTTCGGAATTCCATAAAGTTTCTCACCTGCAAGTCTAATAGCTAAGTGTAGAGCAGAAGTTCCACAAGATAGTCCGATGGCATTATTCACTCCTATATATTCAGCCATTAACCGCTCTACTTCATTGATGTTCTCACCAGCTGTTGTGATCCAGTTCTTATCGAAAGCGTCCTGCACCCACTTTTGCTCATCGCCGTGCATTGTAGGAGATGCAAGCCAAATCTTTGATTCAAATGGCTCTATGCCAGTGAATCTGGAATCGGCATTAAACAACGATCCTTTTGTTATTCTGATATTTTCTTTTACTGCACTAGCACTACTCATAGATCTCATATCCTTCACTATAAATTTTTACACCCTGTTTTTGCCTATTATGTCCTTTGATCTACTTGTTATTATTTAATCCCCATCAATAGCTTCATATTAAAGTCCCATCAATACTTTCATATCAAGCTATCTCACTCACTAACTTTAATACATACGACCATCATATGTTCAAACTACAAATAACTTTTATACATATGACCTTCTTGTGCTCAAAAGGCTATTCTCCGCCTTTTTATCGCCCGAAGCACCGCCAAAATCTGTAACGAAACGAACGCATGTTTGAATATGCATTTTTGCCTATTTTACATCGTTTAAGCCACTTTTTCACCTTCTGATAACGAGAGGTTATTACCATTGAAGCTGATAACACTATAATCACCAAATGTTCCGGTCTGTTTGCCTTTATATGTAGCACCGAGACTTTCGGCTGCATCTTCAACGATCAATGCATCATGTTTATCAGCAATTCTTCTGATAGCATCGATCTTTCCAGGAGTACCATATAAATGAGCAACAACGATAAGTCTTACCTCTGGATAGATCTCAAATGCCTTTTCTAAAGCATCAGGACTCATATTCCATGTATCAGCTTCTGTGTCGATGAATACAGGTTCGCCGCCTTCATAAGTAATAGGATTTACAGTTGCATCAAAAGTCATATCCGAACAAAAAACTTTGTGACCTTCAAGGCTTCCGTGGCTTACCTTTGGGATGCCGTAGAGCTTCTCGCCTGCAAGACGAATAGCAAGGTGCAGGGCCGAGGTACCGCAAGAAAGGCCGATAGCTTGATCAACGCCTATATACTCAGCTATCTGTTTCTCAACTTCATTAATATTCTCACCAGCTGTTGTGATCCAATTTTTATCAAATGCGTCCTTTACCCACTTTTGCTCATCGCCGTGCATAGTAGGAGATGCCAACCAGAGTTTAGTGTCAAAAGGCTCAATCCCTGCAAAGCGAGAATCGGCATTGTACATTGCACCTTTCGATATCTTGATCTTTTCTTTTAATGCACTCACACTACTCATAAATCTCATATCCTTTATTATTTTTTATACGTTACTTATGTATATTATGTCCTTTGCGTTACTTATTGCTGTATTAATCCCCAATACAAACTTTTAGAAGCCATAAAAAATGGTCTCTGAAATACTATGTAATAATACCATGTGAGCTATTAAACACTGTGTTTTTCAGCAAACCCATATCAGCTGCCATCAATATAAAAGTTTATATCAACCAGCCAGATGTATTAAGAAAAAACGTCCTATAAAAAGCAAAAGCAGGCACAAAAAGCCTGCATTATTTTACAATCCGGCTTTAAAATAGAACATGCCTGTATAAGCGCAATTACCCCAGTGTTCAAAGCCTTCTACTATATTTTCAGATAAAGTTACTCCATTATGACTTGCTTCTGAAATAAGCATAATACTCATATAAACACCCCTTAAAAAACATCGATAAAACCTGTTTATGAATGCAAGATCCGATTTGCTTCCGTTGGTAGCCCCATACCCACGGATCGGCACTCCATAAATTAGTTCGTTGAAAGTTGATTGGTTTATGGTATCTTGATTTACTACAACAGCCACTTTCAATTTTATCTTTGCACAGAAGAATAGGCGCTTTTTGCGCATTATTATCTGACCGAAAGTCAACTGGTTGTAACAAATATATCATGTTTTTTAATATGTAGAATTATATCATATTCTTATACATTATGTCAATATATGGAAGTCATTATTGTTTACAATCAACAAATGAAAACTTAGATTTTTCCGTGATTTATATATTATTTTTAAGATTTTTTATTATTTGTATTACCGACTTCAATTATTACATTATGTAAATCGTAAATTATTTTTAACAATTAATTTTTAGACAAGATTTATATAATCGCATACCATTCTCAATACAAAAACTGGATTTGTTGTTCAAAACTTTCAATGAGCTAATAATAGATTGATAAATATAAAAATTCTATAGTAAATCATATTCATCTGAGCAGCTACTCAGCCCAGATAATTAGAATTCACCAATAATTGCGCATCATGTTCTAAATCTGAAATAACAATATGATAACCTTTATATGTAATGACTGACGAAGAGATTCGGCTGAAGATTAGTGTTCAATTTAACCAGTGTTACTATAAGCAACCTCGATAGCACGCAACCTAAAGAAGCACATGTGACCTATGCAGACTCTTCCGCTCTGGAAGCTGACTACGGTTTCAGACAGACTATCGGTATCCGTGAAGGTCTGAGGAGTTCGCTCAGTGGTATGCTGAGTATTATAAATAATCGTAATGTTATCAGATGGATTTTCGTGACAATAAGTCGGTTTTGGCACACAATATTTTAAAGAAAATTGCGGCAATTCGGATTCATTTTTTCGGAAAAAACGCGTATCCAACCACTTGTTTACCACTTATTTGTACCAAAAACTGCCAAAAATCACTTGAAGCTGCTAAAAGCGAAATCGTAAAATACCGCGAAATACAGCCATTTTCGCAATTTAGCAAAA
>JAEEGL013046196.1_pt1 | contig 14911 bp, 9 predicted proteins | sample 9134231 | NCBI WGS metagenome assembly JAEEGL01 (sample SAMN16246548, study PRJNA631951) | gut metagenome | biome: gut microbiome; feature: rumen; material: fiber-attached | host: Bos | place: Iran: Karaj | collected 2018-10
AATTAAATCATTATTTATTGGATTGTTAAAATTATTTTTATTATTTAAACTATTATTTGTATTATAAATATTATCAATATTATCACCATATTTGAAATTATATTGATAATCTTTATTATTTTTATTATTATTGTTATTTATATTAGTATTTTTAATAAAATTATCATCTCTTGTATAATTATTATTATTATTTAAATTATTATTATTATCATCAATATTTCCATATTTATTATTAAAATTATAATTATAATTATTATTATTATTATTATTAGAACTAATAAAATTATTATTTCCATTTAAATTTTTATTATTAAAATCACCAAAGTTATTTTCATTATAATTAAATTTTTTGATTTCAGTATTTGTATGAGGCATAAATTTATCATATGATTCACTTTTAACATCTTTAAATGGTAATTCATTCATTAAATTATTATTATATTTTACTTCTTTAATATTAATATCATTTTTTAATCCCTCATTATTATCTCTTACTATTTGATTTAATTGAATATTATTATCAGTTAACATTTTAACATTATATTGTAATTTTTGATTTTTATTTTTCAAATCTTTTAATTCACTTTCATAAGCAACTAATAATTGATTACTTTCTTCAACTAATTGAGAAAGAGAATTAATTTTATCAGTAAAAATTTTTTTTTGAGAATCAATTTGATTTTCTTTTTCATTTTTTAATTTATTCATAGCATCATTAAAGGAATTATTCATATTTTGAATTTCATTTTGTAAATTTTGATTTTGTTGCTTTAATTTATTGAAATTTTCTTCATTTGATTTATTATTATTTGATAATTCCTTTATTAAATTATTTGAATTTTCTAATTCTTTAATTATATAATCTACTTTTTCTATTATATCTTCTGAAGTTATTTCTTTATTTTGATTTGAATTATAAAGTAAATTATTATTTAAAGAAAAATTATTATTTCTGTAATTAAAATTATTACCATTAGAATTAAGATTTTTTGCATTTTTTATTTTATCTATATATAAAGTTAATTTTTCATTTATATCTTTTAAAAGTTGATTTGTTTGTTTTGAAGTATTTTCATTTTTTCTTTCTGAATCTTGATGTGTATTTTGTAATTGTATATAATTATTTTTTAACTCAGAATAAGATTGATTTAAATTATTTAAATTATTTTGATAATCATTACATTTATTTTGAGCTTCTGTTAATTTATTTTTCATCATATCATTTTCTTTAAGTAATGATTCATTTTCATAATAAATTTTTTGATTTTTATTTTTTTCTTCAGAAATTCCATTAATTATTTCTTTTAATTTATCAATATTTTTATTAATAATATTTATTACTGTTGTTTTAAGTGATTCAATATTTTTTGATAAAAGATCATTTTTTAATAAAGAAGAATCAATAATATTTGAAACTGGCATTCTAATTCTTTGAATATTATTATTATATGAATTAATATTTATATCTTGATTTTCTAAAAAATTTTTAAATTCTTGTAAATTATTAACTATTGAATTACATAGTTTTTGACTTTCTTTTTCTATATTTTCATTTTTATTTATTAATTTTTGATATTCTTTATTTTTCCCATCAATATCCCATTTCATGTTTTCAATTTGATTATTTAATTCAAAAATAATTTTTTCATTTTCTTTATTTTTCAAATTTTCTGTTTTTAAATCATTAATAATATCATTTAATTCTCTATTTTCATCAATAACTTTCTCAGCATCTTTTTTTACATTTATCATTTCATTTCTACAATTATTAATTACTGTTTCAAAATCTGAAATTTGTCTTTTTAAAGAAGGAATTTGAACATTTTCATTTTTAAGTTGATTAATCATATTTTCATATTTATTTAAAATTTGATTTTTTTCATTTAAATCATTTTGTAATTCTTTATTTTCTTTTTCATAATTTTGAAATTCATTATATGAATTTTTAATAGTATTATCTTGATTTTTAATTACATTTTTTAAATCACTTATTTTATTTATTAATTTTTCTTTTTCTATTAATGCTTCTTTTAATTGTTGTTCTAAATTATCATTTATATTTTGAAATTCTTCTTTTTTTTTATTTAATAAATCTTCATAATGTTGTATTTGAATACAAATTGTTTGATTGTTATTTTTTAATTTTTGTATTTCTTCTTCTCTATTTCCTATTTCTCTTTTTAAATTTTCTATTATTATTTCATTCTCTTTTATTATTTTTGAATTTTCAATTAAAGTTTTATCTTTTTCCATCAGTTTTATTTTTAATTTTTCTGTTGTTTGATTTTGAATATTTTCATAACTCTTATTATCTGAATAAAACTTATTATTATCAGAATTAGAAAAATTATTTCCTGTTTGCATTTCAATATTTATTAATAAATAATAATTTAATCATTTAAATTTTTTTTTCATTTTTTAATTTGAAATATAAATTATTTTAATTGAAAAAAAAAAATTGTGTAAAAATTAGTTAAGAATGTATTACACATACTTAATAATTAATTAAAAAAAACAATATTTAAATTAAATTTCTGGTAATTGTGTATGACATAAAGGACAAATTGATTTTTCTTCAATCCAATTTTTCAAACATTCTAAATGAAAAACATGATTACAAGGAGTAACAACAAATTTTTTATTTTTAGTTTTTTCTTCAACACTTTTTTTAATAACAAATATTTTATTGAAAAAAAATTTAATATTCCTAATAAATTTATAAAATTTATTTATAAATGTTTCTTTATAATGAAAATCATTTTTTTCAATATTAATTTCTTTTTCATCTGTTTTAATTTTTATTTCATTATCAGAATTAATATTTTTATCAATATTATTATTTCTTATATTACTATTATCCATTACTAATATTTCTCCTTCTTTTAAATTATATTGAATTTCTTCTTGATCTTTATTTAATTCTTCTAAACAAATACAACAATCTTCTTTTGAAACATTTTCTCTTCTTTTTTTTGGTAAATGTTTTAAAGTTTCATTAAAGTTTTCAAAAAATTTATGCTCAGGCATTTTTAAAAATTGACTGTCAAAACCAATATCATAGAAATCAATTATAAATAACAATATTATTTGTAGGAAAAATAATATTAAATATATTTTTAAATAAGTAAAATGAGGTTTTGAATTTAATGGGTATTTTCCATATAAGCAAAAACAAGCTGTAATAAATTTATCACTATAAATAATAAAATAAAAACCAAAAAACAATAAAATTCCTCTTTTCTTAATAACTTTATTAACTTTTAATCTATGAATAATTTGAGGAATAAAAAATAAAGAATAAACAACACACATTATCATAGGATAAAAAATAGTTATAACTGATAAAAAAGAAGAACTAAACATTAGAGGTATAAAATAATTTGAAATTTCTTTTTCTTTTTTAATAATATAATTATCTAATTGTTGTCTCTTTTCATTTTCAGAAATATGATTTCTTAATAAAAAAACTTCTAATTTTCTATAACCTAAAGAATGTTTAATCATTCTTTTTATCATTTTATAACAATACTTTAAAAACCACCAATAAAAAAAAAAGTTTATCATTGATAAAAATCCAAAAATAAATAAAGGAGAAAAATAATTAATTAAATCAGTCCTATAAGAATATTCCCCTATCATTGATTGAATAAATTCTAATATAATTAATAAAAAAATTATTGTTGCAAAATCTGTATTCTTTTGTATAACCACAAAAATATAAAATATAAATAATCCAATATTATAAGTTAATAATATATTATTTAATATTAATGCCATTGAAATATTTTCATATAATCTATTTCCAAAGTGTGTCTCATCAATTAATCTAAAAAAAAAATACTTGAATGATGCAGGTAATAAATAATATAGTCATATATAAATTTGAGTAAAGGCATATTAATATGTTTTGACTGAATTTTGTTTTTTTTCCTATAAAATTAAATGAAATGTTTCCAAATATTATATTTCCTTCAAATGTTGAATTCGAAGTAAAATTAAAAAAAAAAGAAGATAAATTTTGATATAATGGTAATTTTTTCCAAAATAAAATGTTATTATGCGTTATTTTAATTTTTCCTATTTTTGATTTTTTTCATTTTTCCCAAAAATAGTAAAATTTGTTAAATAATTTCCCGACTCTGTTTTAAAATTAATTTTCATTTCCTTTGGTATTTTGATATAAAGTTGATAATAATTATCATAATAAAATTGCTCTTTAAATATTGAAAAAAAAATTTCCAAATTTTCATTATCTTGACAAAAATCAATTTGACAATTTAATTTTTTTAATTCTTTATAAAAATAAATATTCGAATTATTTAAAAATTCAACTTCACCTATAAATCTTTTGTCGTCTAATATTGAAGATATTTCTTTAATTGAAATAATTTCCTTTTTTTTATTCTTTTGCTGTAAACCAATAATATAAGTAAAATGAAAAATAAAATAAAAAAATTTAATTTTCAATATTCTCATTAAAATAAATTAATTTATTCAAATTATTAAAATAATCCCATGGCTTCGAGCTGAAAAAAATTTGATAAAAAAATAAAAAATAAATATAAAAATATAAAAAATAAAATAAAGAAAAACAATAAATCCAAAATAAAAAATCAATTAAAATATAAATATAAAACACAAATAAAAAAATGTTTTCAGGTTTATTTTCAAAACCCACAGTAGACATAATAATAGATGAAGTAGAAGGTCGTAAAAAAGGAAAAATATTAAATCCAAACGGAGAAATAATACGTCTTCCATATTTACAAGATCAAGAAAATGTATCTGGGAAAGTAATAATAAATTGTAGTCAATGTAAAAACTTTGAACATAAAGGAATAAAATTAGAATTATTAGGTTGTATAGAAAATATATCAGATCCAAAAGATATATTAAAATTTATTTCATTAACATCAGAATTAGAATCTATTGGTATATTAAATAATGATGTTAATACTTATCCTTTTAAATTTACTAGTGTTCAAAAACAATATGAATCTTATAGAGGTGAATCTAGAAATATAAAATATTATTTAAGATTAACTATAGATACTAAATTTAGAAGTTTAATTTATGAACAAGAATTTTTAGTAAGAAATCCAGAACCTATTTCTGTTTTAAGTGAAAATAATCAACCTATTAAATTAGAAGTAGGAATTGAAGATTGGTTACATTTAGTTTTCGATTTAGATTCTAGAAATTTTGGTTTAAAAGATATTGCTTTAGGTAGAGTTACTTTTAAAAAAGTTTCTATTAGATTAAAAAGTATGGAAGTTCAAATTATTAGAAAAGAAGTTGTTAATGTTGCTAATGTTGCACCTATACAAAAAGTTTTAACTAGATTTGAAATTATGGATGGTGGTCCAATTAAAAATGAAACTATTCCTATTAGATTTTTTTTAAAACCTTATGATTTAACTCCTTCTCTAACTAATATTAATAATCGATTTTCTCTTCAATATTTTATTAATATTGTTTTAACTGATGTTGAAGATAGAAAATATTTTAAACAACATGAAATTTTCTTCCATAGAATACAAAAAATTAAAAAGAAAAAAATTGAAAGTGAAGATAATGGAAGTACTGAAATTAAAAATACAAATAATAATGAACAAGATAATGGAAAAACTAATAATGAGAATAATAATGAGGAAGAAAAATTAGATGAATAAATTTAAAAGTTTTGATTGGTTTTTTACATTATTATAGTTAAAAAATCTATTTAAATTTAATATAATATATTTTTTTTAGTTTTAACATATATATATTTATATGTTAATTTAGATAATTATACACTTGTTGAATAAATATTAAATGAAGTATTTTGAGGGTATAAAATAAAATTTAATTATTTTCAAAGAATAAAAACATAAATTATTAATGATGAAAATAAATCTTATGATTATTTTTTATTAAAATTTTTAAAATCAGTAATTATAAAATGGAATAATTTAAATTTTTATTTAAATTAAAAGAATATACTGAATATTAATTGATTAGGAAATTGCTTTGTTAATTATATATTTCAATATAATAAATAGTATAGTAAGATTATGATAAAATAAAGATCAATAGAATATTATTATTAGAAGTCAATTAATTTGTCTATTGAAGAATATTTATAATTAATTTAAAAATTTTTAGAGTTTTATTTTATTTATTTCAATGTCTAAATTGAAAAAATTTGTGATAAAGAACAAATAATTTTGATGAAATTTCAAATTAATATAATATATAATTACAATTATTGGAATCCTAAGTAATTATACAAATGAATAATTTATCTTTAATTAAATAAATTTGTTTTACTCTTTTTTTCAAATCTAGAAGATATATTTGGTCTTGTATCTAAATTAAATTTTAAATCTGAAAATTCATAATTTTCATTTATATCAGTAGTATTTTTTTTTCTTGTTCTTTTAGTATATTTGGGTAATTTATAATTACTAAAAAATAAACCTTTATCAAAAGAAGTATTATAATTTTGAAATTTTATTTCCTTATTTTCATTTTCTTGAATATTAAAGTTCTTTTCTTGTTCTTGCTTTATTTTTAATATATTAATATTGGAAATATCTCCTTTTCTTTTATTATTATTATTATATTCTTCTTCTTCATTTATATTTTCTAATTTTTCATTATATATATTGACACTTATATTTGAACGAGTTGTATTAATATTATTAAAATTCTTTTTTTTCACAAAATCTTTTAAATCAATTGAAGGTAAAAAATCATTTTCTTCTTCATTCTCATCTTTATTTTTATTTTCTTCTTTATTCCTTTTCTCATATATATTATAAGTATATTTCTAATTTTTTATTTAAATATAAATCATTACTCCTAAATCTGGTTTTTTATTACAACATCCCATTTAATATTATTTACTAAAATTGAAATTCATTTATTTAAGTGAATATATATTTATTTTAATTTTTAATTTTTAATTTTTAATATATAAATAATAATGTTTAATTACTTGAAATAAAACATTAAAATGAGAATGAGTTTATTTAACAAAAATAATAAAAGAGAAATAATACAATTAAACACAGAGTTAAAAGATATAGAAATAAACGAAGCACTTCGTAATTACAAACATAGTTCAAATGAAATTATCATGAATAAAAATGTAAAATATCAAAGAAAATCAGATATGACGTTTTCAATGATAAAACAAAATAGAAGTGTTGTAGAAACTGAAACGCATGAACATAAATTAAATAATACAGAAGCTTTAGCTTCAAATAATAGATATTTACAAACTTTTCAAATGAATTATAATAATTTTGATATAGAAGAATCAGATTCTTTTTTAATTAAAATTTCCTTAAATCATTATTCTACTTTTCATAAAAATCATCCAAAAAAAAAAAGAAACATAGAAAATGATATTTATCTTCATTCTTCTTCTTTGAAAGAATTTATGAAACAAAATATTAAATATTTTATACCTAATGAAGATTTTACTTTGGATAAAAATATATTTTCGTTGAATGTTGAAGAAGTTCAAAAAGAATTATCAATTTTTTATAATAAAATAGAAACAATTGAAATGGAAATTATTAGGGTTATTAAATATTTTCAATATATTTTAAACTTTATTTTTAAAAATTATTATCTTCATAATGAATTAGATGAATGTTATAATTCTTTAAATAAAAGGAAAAATGTTAGTCAGATTTTTAAACAAAAATTTTTTATTAATTCAAGTAAAATATTATTATCAAAAACTAAAAGAAAAAATTTAGAAAAACTTATTTTAATTTCCAAATCTTTGAATAATTTAAAAAATAATTTTAATAATAAAAATAATGGTGATTTAGAAAAAGAAATTGAATTATTAAATAAAAATCCATTCTATAAAAACATTTTGATTTTAAAAATTTTAGAAAAAGAATATGAAATATATAAAAATAAAGAAAATTACAATTTCAAAAACGAAGATGAGAAAAATAGTAATTTTGAAAAAATAGACACTAAAGAATCTTTTAGTTTTATTAGTGAAGATAGTGATAAAATAAATAAAAAAAATAATAATGAAGATAAAGAAATAAATATTGATTCTCCTAAAACAATTTTTTTTCAAAATAATATAAAAGAAGAATTAAATAAAAATAATGAAGATGGAGAAATTAAAGAAGATGAAAATTATGAAGAAATTAAAGAAAATAAAAAAGAAAATATAGAAGAATTGGAAAAAGAAATAAAAAAGGAAGAATTAAAAAAAAGAATGATTAATGAAGAAAAGGAAGACAAAAATAACATTGTTTTTACAGAAAATGAAAATGAAGAAATGAAAAATGAAAACAATATTATAAAAGAATTAAAAAATGCAAATGAGATTATAAATATTGAAAAAAAAGAAGAAAATAATGTTAAATTAATAGAAAATAATAATAATGAAAAAAATATGGAATTAAAAGAAGAAAATAAAGAAAAAATTAATGAAAAAAAAGAAGAAAAAAATATGGAAATGAAAGAAGAAAAAGATGAAATTAATTTCAAAATAAAAGAAAAAGAAAAAGAAGAAATTAATGATAACAAACAAAAAGATGAAAATGAGAAAAAAAAAGAAGAAAATAATGAAAAAAAAGAAAATATTGAAAAAGAAGAAGAAAAAAAAGAAGAAATAAATAAAACAGAAAATAATAATAAAGATAATGTAAATAATAAAGAGGAAAAAATAGAAGAAAAAAAGCAAGAAGAAGATATAAATAATATAAAAAATATAATAAAAGAATTTAATCAAGCAAGAAAGAAAATATATCATAAAAAAAAGCATAGACATCATCAACCAAAAAAAATAGAACAAAAAGTTTCAGTAAAAAAAGTAATAAAAATATCTTTTGGGAAATTTAGGAAAAATAATTCAGATGATCAAAATGAAATTAAGAAAAAACAAGAAGAAGAAGAACTTAAAAAGAAAAAAGAAGAAGAAGAAAAAGAATCTTCTGAAGAAGAATCATCTGAAGAAGAATCAGAAGAATCTGAAGAAGAAGATAAAAAATTTATTAATCAAAATAATATTAATTTAAATAATAATAAAAAAGAAGAAGAAGAAGATGAGGAAGAAGAAGAAGAAGAAGAAGAAGAAGAAGAAGAAGAAGAAGAAGATGAAGAAGAAGAAGAAGAAGAAAAAAAAACAAATTTAAATTATCAAAATAAAATTAATTTAAATAATAAACAACAAAATATTAGTTTAAAAAATCAAAATGATATTAATTTAAATAACAATAAAAAAGAAGAAAAAAAGATTGAAGTTAATACTATTAATGAAATAAAAGATAATATTAAAATGAACGGTGTTAGAAAAAATAAAAGGAATACAACTGGGAAAAGTTTAATAAGTAATAATAGTAATTTTGAAAGTATTAAAGAAGAAGATGATGAATATAAAGATGATGATAAAGAAGAAAACAAAGAATTAGAAAAAGAAATTATATTTGATAAGGAAAAATAAAGCTAAGAAAAAGAAAAATAATTAAATTAATCAATATATAAACAGAGTCATTGGTATTTTTTTATTTATTATGTTTTTTTTTGATATATAAATTATAATTAACATGAATTAATTGGTAATTAATTATTTTTATTTTATAAAATATTAATTAATTAAAATAAATATGAATATAATTTCAGGATACAAATTATCAAAAGAAAACTCTGCTAAATTATATGGAAAAATGTTAAAAAAGTATAACAATTTGTCCAGTGATAATATATTTTCAAATAAACAAAAAATTTTAAAAATAAATACCAAAAATCATTATATTCCCAAATTATTAGATAAAAAAACTAGAAATAATAGTAGTTCTAATTTTTTCCCTAATTATTCTGCATTTAAAATTATTAAAAAAACTTATAATTTAACTAAATATAAAAATTTAAACGAAAAAAATATATTTTCAATTTTTTCGAATGAAAAATTAGGAAATATATATGAAGGTTATAGTATGAATAAAAAAATGAGATTGAATGATAGTTCAATAAATTGTAATTTAAAAAAAAGAAAAAAAATTACTATTAAAGGATTAAAAAGTTTAAGTAATTCAAATATATCATTAATAACTCCTATAGATAAAAGTAAAATATTAAATATTTCAAAACCACAAGAATCAAAAGAAGATCCAAATATATACACATCTGATAAACAAAAAAAAAAATTTGATTTAAAAAGATTTTCTTTAGATAAGTTATTACTACAATTAAATTATCCTGAAGAAACTTTTGAAGATTTTATTCAATTTTCAAATAATTCTTTGAGAAAAGGAGTAAAATATAAAAGATTTTCATATCAATTATTTGATAATAGAAAAAAAATAGAAAAAATCATTCAAAATATGGATTTTAAAATAATTAATAGAAATAAAAGAAATAAATCATATATACCTGAATTATTGAAGAAGAAATATTTTTTAAACTCAGTTTTCAAATATAAACTTAATAAATAAGTTTACGTATTTTTATATATAAATATAAAAACCTAAATATTACATGATTCAACAGAATTCAATAGGATATTATCTGTTGAACTTATACTTTTATTTATTTCACTTTTTATTCTTTTATGAATTAATCCATTTTTATTTATTTTTTTCAATTTTTTTTCTAATGTATCAATAGTCTTCATATCATTAGTTAATAATTGAAGAGTTTTTTCTTCTAATATTTTCCTTGATTCTTTTTCTTTTTTATATTTGTTTATTATTAATTGTATAAAGGTTTTTAATTGAGGATATTTTTTAAATATTTCATCATAATTTATTTTGGTTAAATCATCTATTATATTTCCATTTTCTATATTCTCAAAAATTAAATTTTCTTTTAAATTAAATTCTTTAAATAGTTTTGAAAAACTTTTATAAAAAACAATTTTCTCTTTACTTTCTATTTTATTATTTTTATTTGTAAATTCATTATTTTTATAATTTAATAAGAAATATTCAGATTTTTTTGAATTTAAAGGTAAATTATTTTCATTATTTTTATTTATACAATTTTGTTTTAATTTTTCAATTTCTATTCTATAATCAACTTCTTTAATTGATTGTTGTTTCAATTGTTCTTTTAAAATTTTAATTTCATTTAATAAATATTCTTTTTCATTATCATTATTTCTTTGAGAAATAATGAGATTATTATTATTTCTAGGATTTAAAGTAAAATTTTTTGTTTTTGTCATATTTATTTCATTTCTTGATGTTTTATTTTTATTATTTTCTAAACAAAAAGTATTTTTATCTCCAAATTGATGATATTTAAATTCATTTTTCTTTTTTTTATTATTTTGAATGTTTTGATTAAAAGTTTTTTTATTTGTTTTTAATTCATTATTTTTATTCATTACTTTTTTTAATGAAAAAAGTGTTTTATTTCCACTTGAATTTAATTTATTTTCTTTATTTTGTATTTGTTGATTTTTAAGAAAGAAATAAGAATTTTGATTTTTATTTTCTGGAACTTTTGAAATAATTTTATTATTTTTATTATGATTTTGTTTATTATCAATTTTCTTATATATATTATTTATAGTATTGTTTTTTATTTTTATAAATTTATTTATTGATTTATTTTCATTTTCTAATAATTTTTCTAAATATTTTTCATTTATAGAAATATTATTACTATCTTTTTTTGAATTATTTTGTATATCAATTTCAGATAATAATTCAGATTTTTCAAAAAATTGTTTTGGATTTATTTCAATACTAACATTACTTGTTATAGAAGATTTACTTCCATTAACTTTCAATTCATTATTTGCATTTAAAAATTGTTCTAATCCTTTACTTGAATCTTTTAAAGAAGGTTTAAAAATTAAATTTTTATTTTTCTGAAATTTTGAATAATCAATTAATAAATCATTTGTAATATGATTTTCTTTTTTATTATTTGAAAAAGTTTCAAAATCATCAAGAATTAAATTATTCGATAGAATATTTGATTCTACCTTTAAATTATTATCATTATTTAAGTCTTCATTATTTAAATTATCACTTATTTTATTAAAAGAAATATTATTACTTTTAGAATAATAATTTAAATCTTCATTTTTTTCATTATTTAATAATTTATCAAAAGAAGCATTTTCTTTATTTTTTCGAATAGAATTTATTGGTTTAAAAAGGAATTTTTTTGTTTTAATAGAATTAATTGCTTTAGCTTCTTTATTTTTTTCAATAATATTCATTTCTTCCATTAAATTTTGACTAAAATTTTTTAAAAATTATAAATCCATAAAAATAAAAAAATTAAAATTTAAATTTCCTTCTCCATTGAATTTAAATATATAAATTTTAATGTGGTCACAACCATCAAATTTATCTTCCAAATTTATGCCAATATCAGAAGTTTCTCAAATAAGAACAAATTTACAAATATATAAAACTCCAATAAAACAAACTTTAATTTATAATAATCAAAATTATACAAATCCACATAATTATGATCTTAATTATTTTGGAACTTTATTTTCTAGTGGAAATTTAATCCAAAAACAACAAGAACAAATAAATCAAAGTCCTTTTATTCAAAATAAAGATTATAATTTTTTTCTTAAATCAAGTTTAGAAAAATCAAATTTAAAAATTACTCCTGGTTCTGAGTATAAAATTCATAATAATGAAAATAATAATAAAAATATTTGTAACAAAAATATTAAAACAGAAACAAAAAAAAATTTATATGAAATGTTTAATAGTGTGAAAAATGAAAATTTTAATAATATAAATAATTCAAATTTATTTATTTCACCTCAAAATAAAATAAAGAGAAAAACAATTTTTGAATGCTCTGCTTCAACAAATAATGAATCTTTAAGTTCTTTAAGAAAAAAAAAAAGAAGAGCAAGAAAAAATAGAGAACAATTAAAATATCTTTCTTTATTTTACCATGAAAATAAACATTGGACTAAAGAACAAATTAAAAAAATTAGTGAAGAAATTGGTTTAAAAGAAAATAAAGTTTATAAATGGTTATGGGACCAAAAAAATAAAGAATATAAATCATCAAAATTTGTTGTTACAAATAATAAAACTGATTAAATTTGTTTAAGGGAATTTAATATCAAATTTTTATTTATTTTAAATATTTGGATGTATATTTAATATAAATCTTTTTTAAATTAGGTTAATTTATTTTAAATTCTAAAAAAGAAAATTGAGAAATATGTTAAAAAAAAAATTAATTAATTTTTTTATTTTGATTTTTAAATATTTAATTCTTTATTTAAAATTAAATTCATTAATCATAATATTTATTGTAAATTTCATCATTATTATTTTTTACTTTTTTTAAATTGTTTTTAATATTATAACCTTTCATCATTAAAAATTCATCAGTAGTAATTGGATCAATATTATCTGAATCATAAACTTCAATAAATTCAGGTTTAATTTTTAATTCATTATCAAAGATACAATTAATACTTATTGTAAAAATCTCTCCAAAAGAATTGGCTTTTTCATCAAATAATTGAAACATAGAAATATATTTTCCACTTTCTTTAATATTAGATAAATCTAATTTTACTTTAATTTCAATTGTATTTGAGGGTTCAATTTCTTTTGATATTTTTATTGAATGACCAAATATATTTGAATTATCTAAACATTTTAAAAAAGAAGGACAAGGCCAATTTAATTGTCCATTATTAACCAAATTTAAATTTAAACTATATGAATCATTGTTATTTTTTGTGTTAAAACTTAATCTTTTATTTAATATGTTTGATGATAATTTTTTTTTAAATGGTGAAATTAAAGCATTTAATAAGTAATTATATATATTGTTTAATCCTTCAATAAAATAAGTTTTTTTTTCTTGATATATATTTATTTTATGAATTGATTTTAAAGACTCTTTTGTGTCCTCTTCAGATGAAATTTGTATAGTTATTATTTTATCTTGAGTTTTTGAATATTCAATTAAATTATAAAAATCTGATGAATCTAAAATTGAAATGATATCTTCTTCTTCGTCTTTATATGATAAAGAAAATAAATCTTTTTCTGGAAAATCAAAAGATTTTTTAATTGATAAGACTAATTCTTCTAATGATTTAGGTATAGGAATATATTTACAGAAATTTTGATATTTTATTTTAAAGTATGATTGAGATTTCATTTTTTAATATATATTTTCTAGAAAATTATTTTTTAATTTTTAATTTAAATGTTAAATATTTTATTTTGCTCTAATGGAAAATAAAGAAGAAGTTAAATCAGAAGAAAATAAAGAAGAAATAAAACCAGAAGATAAAAAAGAAGAAATAAAACCAGAAGATAAAAAAGAAGAAATAAAACCAGAAGAAAAGAAAGAAGAAGTTAAATTAGAAGAAAAGAAAGAAGAAGTTAAATTAGAAGATAATAAAGAAGAAATAAAAGCAGAAGAAAATAAAGAAGAAATAAAATCAGAAGAAAAAAAAGAAGTAAAACCAGAAGATAAAAAAGAAGTAGTTAAATTAGAAGATAAAAAAGAAGAAATAAAACCAGAAGAAAAAAAAGAAGAAGTTAAATTAGAAGATAAAAAAGAAGAAATAAAACCAGAAGATAAAAAAGAAGAAATAAAATTAGAAGATAAAAAAGAAGAAAAAAAACCAGAAGAAAAGAAAGAAGAAGTTAAATCAGAAGAAAAGAAAGAAGAAGTTAAATCAGAAGAAAGAAAAGAAGAAGTTAAATCAGAAGATAATAAAGAAGAAGTTAAAATAGAAGAAAATAAAGTAGAAATAAAACCAGAAGAAAAAAAAGAAGAAATAGCAAAATTAAACGAAGAAAAAATAAATTCAATGTTAAAACTAAAAGAAGAGGAGCGTAAATATGAAGAGAAATCAATAAAAAAAGGTAAAAACTTTAATCTCGATGATTACATAACAATGATGTTAATAGGGAGTGGGAATTTTTCAGAAATA
>JAEEGL015549846.1_pt1 | contig 14911 bp, 12 predicted proteins | sample 9134231 | NCBI WGS metagenome assembly JAEEGL01 (sample SAMN16246548, study PRJNA631951) | gut metagenome | biome: gut microbiome; feature: rumen; material: fiber-attached | host: Bos | place: Iran: Karaj | collected 2018-10
AGAAGTCTCATGGAGTTTGTGATCGCTGTTCTGCTCTTTGATACTCTCTCCGCAAGCTCATCCTGTTTGTAATTGTATTCTTCGATCAGATTCTTATATGCCTTTGCTTCTTCAATTGCATTCAGATCTGTTCTCTGAATATTCTCTATAAGAGAAATCTCCGCTATCTGCTTTTCCGTGTACTCTCGTATTATGACCGGTATCTCTTTGAGACCTGCCATCTTGGCTGCTCTCCATCTTCTTTCCCCGGCTACTATCTCATAATAATCTCCACGGTTAACAACAAGTATGGGGATCACTACTCCATGTATCTTAATACTGTCGGACAACTCCTGGAGTGAATCCTCATCAAACTTCTTACGCGGCTGATTTCGATTGGGTTCTACTTTTGTGATCTTTACATACTGATCCGGCTTATCCGGTTTAACGGTTTCCGATGTTGATGCTTTGTCATTGACAACTATACCCTTAGGTATCAGTGTGTCAAGTCCTCTGCCAAGTCCCTTTTTTGATGCCATTTATCCTTCTCCTTAATCCTTGTTTTTCTTTATAAGTTCTTTTGCCAGATCGATATAACTCTTTGCTCCTATGGATCTGGGATCATATTCCGTGATCGGCTTTCCATGGCTGGGTGCTTCTGCCACTCTTATATTTCTCGGAATGACTGTCTCGAAGACATACTGAGCAAGGTTCTCCTTTACATTGTTCACAACCTGCTGTGACAGATTGGTCCTTGTATCAAACATTGTAAATACCACACCTTCGATATTCAGAGTCGGATTCAGTCTTTCTCTTACAAGATTAATAGTATATATCAACTGACTGATACCTTCCAATGCATAATACTCGCACTGGATCGGAACAAGAACCGTTGATGATGCTACCATTGCATTTACTGTCAAAGTGTTAAGAGAAGGCGGACAATCGATCAAGACATAATCATAATCATTGATGACCCAGTCTATCTCATCCCTAAGTATGAACTCCTTTTTTTCCTGTCCGATCAGTTCAATATCTGCTCCGGCAAGATTTACATTTGAGGGGATCATCGAAAGATTCTTTCTCACATCTTTTATTATACAATCTTTCACGGAACAGTCTCCGAGCATTAGTTCATAGACCGTATTCTCAATATCATTTTTGTCTATACCGAACCCGCTTGTTGTATTTCCCTGCGGGTCACAATCGATAAGTAGAACCCTTTTTCCCTGTAAGGCAAGTGCTGATGAAAGATTGATAGCTGTAGTTGTCTTTCCTACTCCGCCTTTTTGATTTGCTATAGATATGACTTTTCCCATTTTTGTCTCCTGTTTATATTCTCCAGAAGTATTCCTCCTGTTTGGATTAGATTATCTCATAGTAGTTTTGACATTTCAATTAAGACATTGTCTCATATTTGTTTTTATTTTTGTGAATATTTTTGTTTCACGTGGAACATGACAATATATTGGTAAAGAATGTTTCACGTGAAACATCATATAGTGGTATGTGTCATGAGGTGATATATGTTTCACGTGAAACATATTATTTGCCGTATGCTCTAATAAGATCTTTAAGATCAGAAACAATATTCTTTATTTCAAGCTTGGCCCTGATCCCGTCATTACTGATGATCTTCTCACAGAACTCAACTTTATGACAAACTCTTTCAACCTCATCAATCGGAACTCCATTAGAACTTACAATCTTCATTTCAGAAACTACATGATCAGTATTATCATCTATCTCAACGTCCGAACTATTATCTGTACTATCTTCAAACAGTTTGGAAACATCATCCTGCTCCTCATCTGATATGGATACATCATCAGTATCTTCATCAAGAAACCCAAAAGGATTTCTGCTGTTCCTTACAGTCTGACTGTCTTCATCCAAATCATCCTTAAGATCACCACGTAGAAGACTCAAAACTCTCGATATCATTTCCGTTTTTCCCGAATAATACCGAAGCTGTTTGTCAGCATCCTTCTTCTCTCTCTCGAGCTGCTTCTTCTCACTCTCCAAAGTCTTGATCTTATCGGAAGTACACGTAGAAACATTCCTTGGGGAAAAAACACGAAAGTCAACATCCTCATTTCTTCTGAATGTTGTGATCTGCTGATCCAGTTCATCAATCCTGATAGCATGCTCATTGGACACTTCGGAAAGCTTGGCTTCCTCAGTTGCAAACTCCTGCTCGAGCTTTAACAATATATCACATGCATCGATCAAATCTTTACTCGTCATAATATGCTCCGATCATATTTTATAATGGTTTTTTGGAAGGAACTCCCGCCCTTCGGGGATAACGCATATCTGTATCTTTAATCTTTCTGATATATATAAGTGACCTATCAATATCGGTACCTTCAAGCCTGAACCTTTCAGTCCTGTCCAAAGATCCTCCCAGAACAGAAATGGCATTATATGCATCATCCAATTCAGATCCCATATCACCACTTTTGTAAGAAATAAAATATCCGTCACGTCTTACAAACGGAATACAATACTCGGATAGAGTACTGAGATTGGCAACAGCTCTTGATACTACAATATCAAAACTTTCTCTGAACAATTTATCAAAAGCGATATCTTCGGCACGGCCGTTAACAGTACTAATCTTCTCAAGTCCGAGTTCTTTTATGACAGACTCAAGGAACATGATACGCTTATTTAGAGATTCAAGCAATACAACCCGGCATGACGGACACATGATCTTAAGAGGGATCCCCGGAAAACCTCCGCCCGTCCCGACATCAAGTAAAGACAACGACCCAATATCCGTATACTTAAGAAGTGACAGGCTGTCAGCAAAATGTTTGATGATAACATCATTCTTATCAATGATCGAAGTAAGATTGATCTTCTTATTCCATGATATCAAAAAATCATAATATCTTTCAAAGCTTTCAAGCTGCAGATCACTTATATCAATATTCATTTCCGACAATATTGATCTGAGTCTTTCCATGATAGATCACTTCGCTCCGATAAAAACAAGAAGAACAGAGATATCGGCAGGGCTGACTCCCGATATCCTAGAAGCCTGTCCGACAGAGACCGGTTTATAAAGATCAAGCTTTGCTGCTGCTTCGAGTCTAAGACCTTTGATAGAAGAATAATCAATATCAGGACTCAGCTTTTTTGATTCAAGCTTTTTAAAAGCAGCAACCTGTCGCTGTTGTCTTGCAATATACCCTTCATATTTAATATTGATATTAACCTGTTCCCGAACATCATAAGGGAGCTCGGGCCTGTTTTCATCTATAGGTGCTATTCTTTCATAATCAAGTTCCGGCCTACATACAAGCTCCGAAAGAGGAATGCCCGATCTTAATAATGAACTGTCCATCTCTTTCATAAAGCTTTGAACCTTGGAGTTACTTCCTGCATATGTAGTCTTTAATCTCTCAATCTCATCATTGATCTGTTTTTCTTTTCTTAACAGATCGTTATACTCATCCTCACTGATAAGACCTACATCATAACCCTTTTGACGAAGGCGAAGATCGGCATTATCCTGCCGAAGCAGTAGTCTGTACTCAGCCCTGCTTGTCATCATCCTGTAAGGTTCATGATTTTCTTTTGTAACAAGATCATCTATCAGAACTCCGATATAACCTTCAGATCTGTCAATTATCATCGGATCCTTATGAAGACAATACATAGCAGCATTGATACCTGCAACTATACCCTGAGCTCCGGCTTCTTCATAACCTGAACTTCCGTTAAACTGACCAGCCGCAAAAAGACCATTGATCTTTTTGAACTCAAGAGAATGTTTCAACTGGATCGGATTGATACAATCATATTCGATCGCATAAGCATTCCTGACGATCCTGCAATTCTCAAGACCCGGAACAGTCCTGTACATTTTTATCTGAACATCTTCAGGAAGAGAAGAAGACATACCGGAAATATACATTTCATTTGTATGAAGTCCTTCGGGTTCAACAAATAACTGATGCCTGTCTTTTTCGGCAAACCTAACAACCTTGTCTTCAATGGAAGGGCAGTATCTCGGACCGGTCCCTTCTATCACACCGGAATACAAAGGAGATCTGTCAAGATTATCCCTGATGATCTTATGAGTTTCTTCATTTGTATATGTAAGATAACAGCTTACCTGTTCTTTTGTAAATGTTGAAGGATCGGAAGAAAAGGAAAAAGGGACAACCTTCTCATCACCCTTTTGTTCTTCCATTTTCGAAAAATCGATCGACCGTCTGTCTATCCTGGCAGGAGTACCTGTCTTGAAACGGAAAATCTCAATACCGTTATCAATAAGGCTTTGTGTAAGATGATCGGCAGCCATCAGACCGTTAGGTCCCGTATGTGTGATCGCTTCACCGCAAAGACATCTGGCCCTCAGATAAGTACCGGTACATAATATCACCGCTTTTGCATAATATGTACCTCCGGTAAATATCCTTACACCTTTTATCATACCTTCATCTACTATGAGATCGCATACTTCGGCCTGCTTGATCGTAAGATGATCCTGGTTTTCAAGAACCTTTCTCATCGATCTTGAATAATCAGCTTTGTCAGCCTGTGCCCGAAGAGAATGAACTGCAGGTCCCTTGGAAACATTGAGCATTCTTGACTGGATATATGTCCTGTCTATATTTTTTCCCATCTCACCGCCAAGAGCATCTATTTCCCTGACAAGATGTCCTTTTGAACTTCCACCGATGTTGGGATTACATGGCATCAGCGCAATTGAATCTATGCTTACCGTAAAGATAACAGTCTCAAGACCGAGTCTTGCCGAAGCAAGAGCAGCCTCACATCCTGCGTGACCTGCACCTACGACAACAACATCAAAGTTTTCAATGAAAGTAGAATCGATCATTATTGACTCCATTAGTCAAAATTATTTTCCCATACAGAACTTCTCAAAAACAGCATTTACGACATCATCACCGATCTGCTCTCCGATGATATAACCCAAACTCTCATATGCAGCAGTCAGATCTATCGAATAAAAATCTTCAGGCATGTTTTCCGTTATGGATCTTGCAACACAAAGTAGAGACCCTATCGCCTTTGAAAGAGCTTCCTTCTGACGGATATTTGAAATAAATATCTCATTATTGAACCGAAGTTCTCCTTTTGAATACTCACTTACAATGTATTCTTTCAGCTCTTCGATCCCGGTCTCGTCCTTCGCCGAAATAACAATGACAGGATTATTCGTATAACAGGCGATCTCTTCCGGACCTATGACACTGCCGAGATCACTCTTATTAAGAAGGATCACACATTTCCTGTCATTCTTCTTTATAAAACTTAAGATCTCTTCATCTTCCGAAGACAGAACCTCAGAAGAATCAACGACCATGATCACAAGATCTGCTTCATGTGCGATATCAAGAGCCTTTTTTACACCTATCTGTTCAACAACATCTGAGGACTCCCTTATCCCGGCGGTATCAATGATATGAAGAAGAACACCGCCGATATTGATCTTTTCTTCTATCGTATCCCTTGTGGTCCCTGCGATCTCTGTCACTATAGCACGTTCCGATCCGGCAAGGATATTCAGAAGAGATGATTTTCCGACATTCGGCTTCCCGAGTATGACGGTGCGTACTCCTTCCGATAGTATACGTCCGTCATCATAACTGTCAGATAGCTTTTCAAGATCTCTTAATATGACAAGAAGACGTTCTGACAACTGTTGCGGATAACCTGTAAGATCATAGTGTTCCGGATCGTCAAGCGCAGACTCGATAAATGCGATCTCGTTAAGGATATCCTCCCTTACTTTAGTGATCTTTTTATAGAGTCCTCCCTGCATGAGTCTTACCGAGTTCTTAAGTGCAAGATCGTTCTGTGAAGAGATCACATCCATAACGGCCTCGGCCTCGGACAGATCCATCTTACCGTTAAGAAATGCTCGCTTTGTGTATTCACCGGGATCAGCACATCTGGCACCGGATCTTATACAAAGTTCCAGTATCTTATTCATCATCAGGATCCCGCCGTGACACTGTATCTCTACGGTATCTTCGCCGGTAAAGCTGTTCGGTCCCTTAAATACAAGAAGGATCACATCATCAAGAACGCTTCCGTTGTCATGAACATATCCGTGGTACGCCCTGTGATCTTCATATTCGGATAAAGCATTTCCGTTTTTTTTATGAAAAACAGAGGATGCAATAGAAAATGCATCCTCTCCGCTAACTCTTATTATTCCGATACCGGATGGTGTCATCCCCGTAGCAATTGCTGCTATAGTATCTGTATTCATATTATTTTACCGGTGTGATTATTACCTTACGGAACGGATCCTCACCCTCTGAATGAGTGGTAACATACTTGTCATTCTGAAGAGCGGAATGGATTATCCTTCTCTCATACGGATTCATGGGTTCAAGCGAAACCGGATTCTTTGTTCTCTTTGCCTTATATGCAAGGTTCTTCGCAAGATTCTCAAGAGTCTCCTTACGCCTTGATCTGTAGTTTTCAGTATCAACCTTGACTCTTATGTATTCCTTCTGTCCTTTGTTGACAACTATGCTTGTAAGATACTGAAGTGAATCAAGAGTCTGTCCGCGCTTTCCGATAAGTACACCCATATCATCACCGGAAAGATCGATGTTCATTTCATTATCAACTGTTTCAACTGAAACGTTCACTTTCATGTTCATTGCTTCGAACACTTTATTAAGGAACTCTTTGGGATCAGCTGCGGGAACTGTATCATCACTGTTTTCAGCCTTTACGGACGTTGCAGATTCAGTCTTTACTTCCTCGGCCTTTTTTACCTCTTCCTTCGGAGCATTGGGATCGAATACCCTGGCCTTTATCACAGCAGGTTTTGCTGCAAAACCGAATATCCCTGCTGTTCCTTTTTCTATTACCTCATATTCCAAACGGTCACTTGTGATAGTGAACTTCTGACAAGCCTCCGTTATAGCATCATCTACTGTCTTACCTGTAAACTCAACGTATTCCATATCTTCCTCCGATCATTTATTGTTCTTCTCGTTATATTGTCTTACCATGTTTGCTTTTGCGGCAAGACTTCCGGGCTTAACGCCCTTATTGTAATATTCCGTAGACTTTTTGACTGCTTCTTCCCTTTCGGCATCAGTCATCGTCTTTGAATTACTCTTTTCTGAAATACTCTTTGTTGACATTCTTGCGGCTGAGTTTAATGCTGCTCCCGTAACACCGCTCTTTTTCTCGATCTTCTTTTCAAGCTTTTCGGTATTCTTCGCAACAATAGCATCTATATCTATCTTATCTATGTGCTTATTGATAAATACCTGCTGGACACTTCTTATAACGGCACCGGCTATCCAGTAGATACCCATACCGATAGGAAGAGAGAACACAAACACGAGAGACATCAGCGGCATCATGATATTCATCGACTTCATCGATGCAGCCATTGCATTAGCCTTATCATCATCCGAAGGAGCAGGCTGCGGCATCAGCTTTGTATTAAGCCACTGTGTAAAAGCAGAGAAAAGCGGTATAAGAATAGCTCCGATAGCCATACCTATTCCTGCCTTTGTCGACCACCATGTTGTAACATAGTACTTAGGCGAGTTTGATATATTCAGTCCGAAGAAATTGTTGTACCGTGTAACCAACTCATAAGTTTTGTTACACAGATCGGCCAGTTCGGGATACTTTGCCGAGATATTCATCCATTCCGCAGTTGTCGCACGGTTAAGAACATCTATGAAAGTATTGACTACAAAAGAATTATCAGTGCCAAGCTTAAATGCTTCATCTTCAAATTGCTTTGTGAACTGGTTTGCAACCGCAAAATTATCGGTACTGCTTATGAATGTAAGTGCATTTGCTTTTGTAATGAACTCATTTACAAAAGGGATAAACGCATTCTTTACCGATCCGACATATGCGGGAACATTGTAGATAACACGGTAAAGAGCAAACAAAATAGGCATCTGTATTATAAGCTGCACACAGCTTCCCGAAGGAGACACACCGTATTTCTTGTATATCGCCTGAGTCTCTTCGTTCATCGCAGCCATTGATGCCTGGTCTTTTTTACCTTTATACTTTGCCTGGATCGCCTGTATCTCGGGATTCATCTTAGCAGACAGCTTCGAAAACTTCTGCTGTTTGATAGTAAGAGGCATGAGTAAAAGATAGATAACAATAGTAAACAGGATGATGGCAAGAGCAATGTTTGGTATACCTATCTTTTCAAGCAATACAAAAATACCGTTAAGGATATAACCCAAAACTTTTGCAATAGGACCAAGGATCTTACCGTCATGCTGTGTTAAAAGCACACTGTACAAAAATCAATCCTCCTAAATAGATCTGCCGGGGATCATGGAACGGGATCGTAACCGCCCTTCGAAAAAGGGTTACAGCGAAGTATCCTCCATATGGCCAGAAGACTTCCTTTTATGGCACCGTATTTACTGACGGCCTCATAACCATACTCGGAACAGGATGGGAAATAAGGACATTTTGTTCTTTTTAAACACGAAATGTATTTCTGATAAAATCTGATACCTGAAAGTATAAACCTTTTCATATATCAATAACTCTTAATAAACCTTATGTATTCTCATCAAGTGCAGTAATGCACTTTCAATATCTCTGTATTTTATACCCTTTGCGCCCTGGCGCGCCAAGACTACAATGTCCAAACCACTATTGAACATTTTTTCGTGTAGTCTGTAACTTTCTTTGACACATCTCTTAAAATAATGCCTGTATACGGAGTTCCCAACCTTCTTACTTACGGAAACTCCCAGTCTGTTATTATCCGTTCCGTTTTCCCTGACATACAAAACAAGATAACGATTGGCCTTCGAACGGCCTTCTTTATATACTTTTGAAAAATCCGAACTGCTTTTTAATCCTTCGGTAAAGATCATTCGTAAAGTCTTAGAAAAAAGACCACATTTATGTGGCCTTTATCATGCTGATAATACTTTTCTTCCCTTTGCTCTTCTGTTACGAAGTACCTTACGTCCGCCGGGAGTACTCATTCTGCTTCTGAAGCCATGAACTTTTGATCTCTGTCTCTTCTTGGGCTGAAATGTCATTTTCATAACAAAAACACCTCCTTTTCATACATATTTACAGTATGTCTTTGGAAAACGTCAATCCATATTCTATTAAAAGGGATAATCCTTGTCAAGCAAAATGTCTTATAAAATCGGCATTTAGAGTTCTATGGTATACATAATTTTTCCACAAAATGTGAATAATTAGTGGATAATTAAAAAATCTCGTGTGGATAACTACAAGATATATGAACCTGAATATTGATAATAAAAAGATATGTCATGTTGAAAATCATGAAACATTTTTGTTGATAAAAAATCTTATATTTTGCCCAAATTTGTAAAAATACCCTGTTAGAGTGAAAAAATACCAATACACTAAGATTAGTGGAAAAACAGGCTATTTTTGTTTGAAATATAGCCTATTTTGTAGTACACTATTACGGTATGACAAGAGAGAGGATTCATTAATGGACGATCTTAGTTCAAAATGGGAAGAGATAAAGGAAGCCATACGGATCGAGTATGAAGTTGCAGATGTAGCATACAAGACCTGGATCGAACCCTTAAAGCTCGGAGAAATAAAGGATAATACCGTTTATATAGAGATACCGAAAGAACTGGCACAGTCGATCTTTCTTATAAATAAGAGATTTTACGTGCCTTTCAAAGTATATATTAATGAAGCTTTAGGCAAAAGCTTTGAAGACCAGTATGAGATCTCGATCATTTCGGAGAAAGAACCTGTCAGGAACGACACCGAAAAAAAAGCTTCTTTAATTAATGAAGAAAAATTAGAACAGTCAAATCTGAATCCTAAATATACATTTGAAACGTTTGTCGTGGGAAGCAATAACAGACTTGCCCAGGCAAGCGCCTTCGCAGTATCGGAAAATCCCGGTGAAATCTATAATCCTCTTTTTATTTACGGAGGAGTGGGACTTGGTAAAACACACCTGATGCATGCTATCGGTAACTCAATACTTGAACAGGATCCAAATGCAAACGTATTGTATGTAACAAGTGAACAGTTCACAAATGAAGTAATAGAAGCGGTCAGAACCGGAAGCAGCTCACCTGACAAGACAAAACAGTTCAGGGATAAATACAGGAATATCGATGTTCTTCTTATAGATGATATCCAATTTATAATAGGAAAGGACAGAACTCAGGAAGAGTTTTTCCACACATTCAATCATCTGTATGAACAAAAGAAGCAGATAGTCATAACATCAGATAAGCCTCCGAAGGATATGGACGTACTTGAAGAAAGATTCAGATCAAGATTTGCATGGGGTCTTATCGCGGATATCCAGTTTCCGGATTTTGAAACAAGGATGGCTATCCTCCAGAAGAAGGTCGAAGCGTTTAACTACAATATAGATAATGAAATATTATCTTATATAGCAAACAATGTTACTTCTAATATTAGAGAGATAGAAGGATCTGTTAAAAAGGTAGTTGCACTCGCTACACTTGAAAAAAGAGTGATAGATATAGATCTGGCAAAGGAAGCTTTAAAGGATATAGTATCTCCTAACTTACCTTCAAAGATAACACCGGATAATATCATAAGCGTCGTCTGCGATCATTACAATGTTTCCGTGGAAGATATAAAAGGAAGCAAGAGAAATAAAGAACTTGTTCATCCGAGACATATGATAATGTACCTTTGCAGATGTATGACAAGTGCAACATACAAGGAAATAGCTTCATATCTCGGCGGAAGGGATCATTCAACAATAATGCACGGTGAAAGATCTATAGCCGAACTTATAGAAAAAGATGAAGCAACAAGACGGACTATCGAAACAATAATGAATAAGATAAAGTCAGACTGATGTTTATAAACTTAAACATACAAACATGTTATTTATTCTTATCAACATGATCATACAACCTGCAAATGCAGCAGTGATATAGTCCGGCAGAGTTATTAACTTATCCACACACAATAATAATAATAATAATAATAACTAAAGATATATTTATATAATACAGATCAGAAAGGGAGACACAATGAGGATCAGATGTTCACAGTCAGAATTATTATCAGGTATCAATACGGTTCAGAAAGCGGTTCCTTCAAAATCATCAATGACCATTCTGGAATGTATTCTTTTTACAGCTGATGAAAACGGGATAAAGCTTACCGCTAATGATATGGAACTCGGAATTGAAACTTATATAGAAGGTGAAGTTGAAGTTGCCGGAACCATAGCAGTTGAAGCAAAGATAATATCCAATCTTATAAGAAGTTACAGCGGAGATGATTTTCTGATAGATTCAGATGAAGATAACATTGTCCATATTGAATGCGGAAAATCAAAGATAGATATAAACGGAAGGTCGACGGAAGAGTTTGTTCTTCTTCCTGAGCTTGATGTATCCGATCCTATTGAGATTTCCCAGTTTTCACTTAAAGAACTGATCAGGCAGACAATATTCTCGATATCCGATAACGATACAAATAAGATAATGACAGGTGAACTCTTTGAGATAAAGGGTGATCAGTTCAAGGTTGTATCGCTTGACGGACACAGGATATCCGTAAGAAATATCACACTTAAGAACAGTTATGATGATAAATCCGTTATAGTTCCGGGTAAGACCCTTCTTGAACTGTCAAAGATACTTCCCGGTGATGTTGATAAGGATGTTTCAATATTCCTGTGTGAAAATCATGTGATCTTCGAATACGGATCGGTCAAGGTTGTTTCGAGGATAATTGAAGGAAATTACTTCAAGATAGATCAGATGATATCAAATGATTATGAGACAAAGATAGATGTCAACAAGAAAGAACTTCTTGAGGTTATTACAAGATCTACACTTCTTGTTAAAGAAGGAGACAAGAAGCCTATAGTTTTCAATGTTAGCGATAATGTTGCAACACTTTCGATCAATTCAACGATCGGTAGCATGAATGATGATATTGATATAGAGAAGTCCGGTAAAGATATAATGATCGGATTTAATCCGAAGTTTCTCATTGATGCCCTGCGTGTTATTGATGATGAGACAGTTACTTTATATATGGTCAATCCAAAAGCTCCATGTATCATAAAGAATGATGACGGATCATATCTGTACCTGATACTTCCGGTAAACTTTAATTAAGCATGGAAAATATAAGAATAAGAGATGAATATATAAAGCTCGGTCAGGCACTTAAGCTTTGCGGAGCGGTTTCTTCGGGTGTTGATGCAAAGTTTGTCATTGGTGACGGACTTGTAAAAGTTAACGGGAAGGTTGCCACCGAGCGAGGTAAAAAGTTATTTAAAGGTGATGTCATTGATTTTGATGATAAGCAATATGTCATCGGAGGAATGTAAATGTACGTAAAATCACTTGAATTAAGTAATTACAGAAATTATGAGAGGGTCCAGATCGATTTTGATAAAGGGGTAAATATCCTTTACGGTGATAATGCGGTCGGAAAGACAAATGTTCTGGAATCAATATATTTGTCGAGCACGACAAAATCTCATCGCGGCAGTCGTGATAAGGAGATCGTCAGGTTCGGTGAATATGAAGGTCATATAAGATGCCTGTTTGAAAAAAACGAAGTTGATTATCAGATAGACATACATCTTCGTACAGATAAATCAAAAGGAATAGCGATAAACGGAGTGAAGCTTAAAAAGGCTGCAGAACTCATGGGAGTGATAAATGTTATCCTGTTCTCTCCGGAAGATCTGTCGATAATCAAGAACGGTCCTTCGGACAGAAGAAGATTTATAGATTCCGAACTGTGCCAGCTTGATAAGGTATATCTGTACAATCTTACAAGCTATAACAAGATAGTTAATCAGAGAAATAATCTTCTCAAAGATATAACATATCATCCCGAGCTTACGGATACACTTGATGTATGGGATTCACAGCTTATATCTCTCGGAACGAAGATAATCGACAGAAGAACGCTTTTTGTCAATCAGCTTAACGAGATAATATACGATATCCACAGGAATCTTACCGGAGACAATGAAAAGCTCCTGATCAAGTATGAACCGAATATCGAGATAATGGAGTATTCGCAGAAGCTTAAGAGAAACCGTGAAAAGGATATCAAATATAAGCTTACGAGCGTCGGACCTCACAGGGATGATTTTATATTCTATATCAATGACATGGATTCCAAGAAATATGCATCCCAGGGTCAGCAGAGAACTGCGGCTTTATCACTGAAGCTTTCGGAGATAAAGCTTGTTGAGAATATTACGGGACAAAAGCCGATCCTGCTTCTTGATGATGTTCTTTCGGAGCTTGATTCAAACAGGCAGAATTATCTTCTTAACAGTATCGGGGATATACAGACAATAGTCACATGTACAGGTCTTGATGAGTTCATCAATTCAAGGCTTACAGTAAATAAGATATTTAAAGTCAGTGGTGGTAAAGTAATAAGGGAGAACTGATAATGAGTGAAGAAACAAACATTACAGAAGAAAATACAGTTTCAGGCGGAGAATACGGTGCCGATCAGATACAGATCCTTGAAGGTCTTGAGGCGGTAAGAAAACGTCCCGGAATGTACATAGGAAGCACATCCGCAAGAGGATTGCATCATCTTGTTTACGAGATAGTAGATAACTCGGTTGATGAGGCTCTTGCAGGATACTGTTCTTCGATAGATGTTACGATCAATCCTGATAATTCGGTGACCGTAATCGATAACGGAAGAGGTATCCCGGTCGGTATTAACAAGAAAGCCGGAATACCTGCTGTTGAAGTTGTGTTTACGATACTTCATGCCGGCGGAAAGTTCGGCGGTGGCGGATACAAGGTATCAGGCGGATTGCACGGTGTAGGTGCTTCCGTAGTAAATGCTCTTTCAAACTGGCTGGAGGTAAGGATCCGTCAGGACGGAAAAGTATACATGCAGCGTTATGAACGCGGAAAAGTCATCAATAAGCTTGAGGAGATCGGAACATGTCCTAAAGAAGAAACAGGGACAATGGTCACTTTCATGCCTGATGATACGATATTTGAAGAGACTGTTTTTGATTTTGACATATTAAAGACACGTCTTCGTGAGACTGCTTTTCTTACAAAGAATCTCAAGATCGTCCTTCGTGATGCAAGAGGTGAAGAACCTGTAGAGAGAACGTTCCATTATGAGGGCGGTATCAAAGAGTTCGTAACTTACCTTAACAGGAGCAAGACTCCTCTTTATGATGAGGTTTTGTATTTTGAAGGAAAACAGAATAACGTTCTTGTTGAAGTCGCTATGCAGCACAATGATTCATTCAATGAGAGCGTGTTCAGTTTCGTAAATAACATCACGACTCCGGAAGGCGGAACACATCTTACCGGATTCAGGAATGCGATCACCAAGACGTTCAATGATTACGCACGTTCGAATAAGCTTCTTAAGGATAGTGAAGCAAACCTTACAGGTGATGATATAAGAGAAGGTCTTACTGCTATCATTTCCGTCAAGATCGAAGATCCGCAGTTTGAAGGACAGACCAAGCAGAAGCTCGGCAACTCGGAAGCAAGAGCTGCTGTTGATTCCGTTGTGTCTGAACAACTTACTTACTATCTTGAACAGAATCCGACTGTTGCAAAGCAGATCTGCGAAAAATCGATCCTCGCGCAACGCGCGAGGGAAGCAGCAAGAAAAGCGCGTGATCTTACAAGACGTAAGACAGCACTTGAGGGGATGGCACTTCCCGGAAAGCTTGCTGACTGCTCGGATAAGGACCCGAAGAACTGTGAAATATTCATAGTTGAGGGAGATTCGGCCGGTGGCAGCGCCAAGACGGCAAGAAGCCGCGCAACACAGGCAATACTCCCGCTTCGCGGAAAGATACTCAATGTTGAAAAGGCGCGTCTTGACAAGATATATGCAAATGCTGAGATCAAGGCGATGATCACGGCGTTCGGTACGGGGATACATGATGATTTTGACATTGAAA
>JAEEGL010646048.1_pt1 | contig 14910 bp, 11 predicted proteins | sample 9134231 | NCBI WGS metagenome assembly JAEEGL01 (sample SAMN16246548, study PRJNA631951) | gut metagenome | biome: gut microbiome; feature: rumen; material: fiber-attached | host: Bos | place: Iran: Karaj | collected 2018-10
ATTAAGAAGTACTGTGATATGAACTCAAAAAATATTTAGTGATGTGGCGCATCTTATAGGGGGAGTTAAGGCAGTAATCTTCGGCGCTGAGACTGCTAGAAGCGTGAGGACTTGTGGTGGTCAAAAAGATACTAAACACTAATAAAAGAGGTAAAATGGCGACAAAACCAAGCGACAAGCGCGTGTTCTTCACTGAGGAGGACAAAGCGGTAGAAGTCCCAGATATGGTAGAACACCAGAAGAGATCTTGGGAAGACTTCATCGAAAACGGTTTGCAAGAGGTTTTTGACGAGCTTAATCCGATTGACGATTATACCGGTCAAAAATTTTCACTCCGTTTCAAAGAATACAAATTTAAAGAGCCTCAAGAGTCTGAGCAGGAAGCTAAGTACAATTTGGCTACCTTCGAAAAACCACTTTACGTGGTAGTCGAGCTCGAAAACAAAAAGACTAAGGCTAAGAAAAAACAAGAAATTTACTTCGGTAATTATCCTTGTATGACCGAACGGGCAACCTTTATCATTAATGGTACCGAGCGGGTGATTGTATCGCAGTTGATTCGATCGGCTGGGGTATTTTTTACCGCTGAAAATATCGGGGTAAAGAATCTCTACGGGGCTAAGGTGATTCCAGGTCGGGGTGCGTGGCTCGAATTTGAAACCACGGCGGGTGGCGCGATCAATGTAAAAATTGACCGTCGTCGCAAAATCCCAGTAACAACGTTCCTCAGAGCTCTTGGCATGAAAGAGTCCGAGATCAAAAGAGCGTTTGAAGGGATTGACAACGGTGAAAAGAGCTTTATTAAAGCAACCCTCGAAAAGGACCCGTCTTCTACGCAAGGTGAGGCACTTCTCGAGGTGTATAGAAGGATTCGCCCAGGCGATCTCGCTACCGTAGAAAACGCAAAGTCGATGATTGATCGGATGTTCTTCGACCCGAAGCGATATGATTATTCGAAAGTCGGTCGATTCAAGATGAATCGCAGACTCGGATTTGATACGCCAAACGAGCCAGAATACCGTACTTTGCAAATGAAAGACGTAATCGCGATTATTACTGAGATTATTCGTCTTAACAACACTCAGGATCCAGCTGATGATATCGACTCTCTCTCGAATCGTCGGGTCAAATTGGTTGGTGAATTGGTCCAGAGGCAATTCCGTCTAGGTATGCTTCGCTTGCAACGAAATATCTTGGACCGGATGTCAATGGCAAATCCAGATGACGCAGTGCCACTCCAGCTGATCAACCCACGTCCAGTAGTGGCAGCCGTGAAAGAATTTTTCTCTACCTCACAACTTTCACAGCTAATGGACGAAGTCAACCCATTCTCTGAGCTCGCACATAAGCGCCGGCTTTCCTCGATGGGTCCTGGTGGTTTGACTCGGGAACGCGCAGGTTTTGATGTACGTGATGCTCACCCGACCCACTATGGTAGAATTTGTACTGTAGAGACGCCAGAAGGTGGCAACGTAGGTCTAGTGCTTAACCTTGCAACTTATGCTAGGATTAACGAATACGGTTTTATTGAAGCGCCATACCGTGTCGTTAAGAATGGCAAAGTGACTGACGAAGTAGTCTATATGGATGCGGCAACCGAAGATGACAAGATTATCGCGGACGCATCGGTCAAAATTGACAAAAATGGTAAATTCGTGGAAGATTGGGTATCGGCTCGAGTCCACGGTAAGCCAGCACAGGTGGAAGCCAGCCGTGTGACACACGTAGATGCAGCACACAAAGAGATTCTTGGTGTCTCGGCGTCTCTCATTCCATTTGTAGAGAAAAACCGGGTTGACCGGAGCTTGATGGCTTGCGCTATGCAGAAACAGGCAGTGCCACTACTTAGGACCGATAATCCGATTGTGGGTACTGGTATTGAGGGAGAAGTTGCCAAAAATACTTCTCAGCTAATCGTAGCAGAGGGGCCAGGTGTAGTAGAAAAAGCTGATGGTGAATCAGTGATAGTCAATTATGACAAGGGTGGCAAACGCGAATACAAGATTGTTCACTTCGAAAAGACTAACGATGACCGTTGTTATAACCAACGCTGTACGGCTTGGAGAGGTGAAAAAGTCAAGAAAGGCGACGTTCTTATCGAAGGTGCTTCGGTGCATAACAAAGAACTAGCCCTTGGGCGAGATCTTCTCGTTGCCTTCATGCCATGGCGTGGGTACAACATGGACGATGCAATCGTGATTTCAAACAGATTGGTTGAAGATGATACTTTGACTTCTATCAATATCAAAGATTTTGACGTAGAAGTGCGCGACACCAAACTTGGCCCAGAACAGGTAACAAGAGATATCCCAAATGTTTCGGAACATTCTCTGAGACATCTTGGCGAAGACGGTATCGTGACGATCGGTTCGGAAGTCAGAAATGGCGATATCTTGGTTGGTAAAATTACACCAAAGGGTGAAAGAGAGCTTTCTTCTGAAGAGAGACTGCTCCGCGCGATCTTTGGTGAAAAGGCTAATGACGTGCGTGATACTTCGGTGCGTATGAATGGTTCTTCCGTCGGTAAGGTGGTGGATGTACGCGTCTATGATGCAGACAAATGCCGTGAGCAAGGTCACGAACTCAAAGCTGGAGTTTTGAAACAGATCAAGATCTACGTGGCTGAGATGCGTAAAATTGGCGTAGGTGATAAGCTTGCTGGCCGTCACGGTAACAAAGGTGTGGTCTCTCGGGTGCTCCCAGTAGAAGACATGCCGTTTATGGAAGATGGTACGCCAATCGATATCTTGCTTTCGCCAATGGGTGTGCCTTCACGTATGAATCTAGGTCAGCTCTTTGAAATCCACCTTGGTATGGCGGCAAGAGCTTTAGGATATACTGTGGCAACCCCACCGTTCAACGGGGTGCCAGATGAAGTGATTTCAGATGAGCTAGAAAAGGCTGGTTTTGCTCGAGATGGCAAAGTCCAACTTTATGATGGCCTCACTGGTGAACCATTTGATGGTCGGACTTCGGTAGGTGTGATGCATATGTTGAAGCTTCATCACATGGTAGAAGACAAGATTCACGCTCGGTCTACTGGCCCTTACACCATGGTGACCCAGCAGCCACTAGGCGGTAAAGCACAGAATGGTGGCCAGAGATTTGGGGAAATGGAGGTATGGGCGCTTGAAGCTTACGGTGCTGCTACTACTCTCCAGGAAATGCTCACCATCAAATCTGATGACGTTTACGGACGAGCCAAGGCATATGAAGCAATTATTAAGCACGAGCCGATTGAGGGGCCAAAACTTCCAGAAGGCTTCAACGTGCTTGTAAAAGAGCTTCAGGGTCTAGGGCTGAAGGTAGATCTTCTTGACCACGGTGAATCATCTGATGCGGGTGACGTGATTGAAAAGACTTCAAGAGAGATTGAAAAGAGTAAGGATGATCAATCGATTTATGATCAACATAAAAAAGACACCGAGCCAAACATTGTAGATCTCGATGAAAATGAAGCGGCTGCAATAATGGCAGAAGAAGGTGTTGAAATAACAGAGGTAGATGAAGAACCTGAGTCTGACTTGGAACCTGAGGATTCTTTTGAAGAACCAGAGGAAGAAGAGTTAGAAGAGGGTACAATTGACCTCGGAGAGGAGTTCTAACATGGCGTGGATGGACAATTTTATCAGCGCCTCAGACTTCGATTCGATTCGTTTGTCGGTGGCAAGCCGAGACGACATCTTGAATTGGAGCTATGGCGAAGTAACTAAGCCAGAAACTATTAACTATCGGACTCAGAAACCTGAGCGTGACGGTCTGTTTTGTGAAAAAATCTTTGGGCCAACCAAGGATATCAATCCGCATGATTCGAAGCTTAAAGGTGTGAGAAGCCGTGAAGCTGCAGTAGACAAAGAGGGGAATCTCGTGACCAAGTCGATTACTCGTAGGGAACGGATGGGGCATATCGCTCTTGCAGCGCCAGTCGCACATATTTGGTTTATGCGCGGAGTGCCTTCAGCTTTGTCACTTCTTCTCGATATCACCGTAAAAAATATCGAAAAAGTAGTTTACTTTGCAACTTATCTGATTACTGATGCAAAAACCGATGAAATTCAATCAGTTTTGGAACGGTTAGAAGAGCAAACTACAGCGGCTAGAGAAGCGATCAAGATTCGCTATGCTGAGGCGGCTAAGGCTAAAGATGCTGACATCAAGGCTCTCTCTGAACAGCAAGAAGAAGAGATGAAGACGCTTGATGACGATTATACGATGAGGAAAAACTTGCTAGATTCCTTTAAGAAGGGCGGCGTGATCGCAGAAGTTGATTACCGTAATCTTCCTGAGGAATACGAAGAGCTCATCACTGTGGAAATGGGTGCTACTGCTATCAAGAAAATGCTTGATGAGATTGATCTAGACAAATTGATCGAATCTCTCCATAAGGAAGCAGAAGAAGCCAAGGGTCAAAAAGAGAAGAAGATCCAAAAACGTTTGAAGACTCTTGAAGGGATGCAGGCAGCCGGTATTAAACCGGAAGATTTGGTGCTTACGGTGATTCCAGTAATCCCACCGGATCTAAGACCAATGATTGCTCTCCCTGGTGGACGTTTTGCGACATCTGATCTTAACGATCTCTATCGTCGAGTGATTAACCGTAACAATCGTCTCAAGAAATTGATGGATTTGAACGCTCCAGAGGTGATTTGTAGAAACGAAATGCGAATGCTACAAGAGGCAGTAGATGCTTTGATTGACAACTCTGCAGCTCATGGTTCGAGAGGGGCTAATTCGACCAATGGTCGCAGAAAGCTCAAATCTCTCTCTGATCTTCTCAAGGGTAAACAGGGGCGATTCCGTCAGAACCTTCTTGGTAAACGCGTGGATTACTCTGGTCGTTCGGTGATTGTGGTAGGTCCAGAACTAAAACTCAACGAATGTGGTCTACCTAAGCAGATGGCGCTAGAACTATTTAAGCCATTTGTGATTTCTTGGTTGATTTCGCACGAACACGCTAATAATATTCGCGCGGCTTCGAGGCTGATTGAAGCTAAGGAAACAATTGTTTGGGATGCACTGGATGAGGTAATCGAGGGCAAATATGTACTCCTTAACCGTGCTCCGTCGCTTCACAGACTTTCGGTACAGGCGTTCCAGCCAAGACTAATTGACGGTAAGGCGATTAAATTGCATCCACTCGTAGCATCTGGGTTTAACGCAGACTATGATGGTGACCAGATGGCGGTACACCTACCTCTCTCTGAGGCTGCACAGATGGAAGCTAAAGAATTAATGACGGCCGAGAAGAACCTTTTGAAGCCGGCAGATGGTTCTCCAGTGCTTGCTATCTATCAGGACGTGGTACTTGGGGCTTACTATCTGACTTATGACAAGCCTGGTACTGATACCGATAAGCCAAAAGCTTTCTCCTCTGTTTATGAGGCGGAAATGGCTTATGAGCAAGGCGTGATCGCACTTCAAACACCAATTCGCGTGTTTGCAAAGAAAGAAGTTAGAAATACGACGCTTGGTCGGGTGATTTTCAACGAAATTCTTCCAGAAGATTATCCTTATGACAACTCAGTACAAACCAAGAAACATCTTTCTCGTGTGATGGCGGATATCTTTGACCTTTACGGGGCAGAAACTACCGTAAAGACTGCAGATGCTCTTAAAGACCTCGCCTTTGAATATGAAACAGTAGCTTCGATTTCGACGGCAAAGGATGATTATCCAACTTACGATGAGATCGATGATTTTATCGCTGAAGGTGATGCTAAAACCGCAATGATTCAGCAAGATTTCAATGATGGTCTTACTACTGAGGATGAGCGTTATCGTCTCACGATTGCCAACTGGCGTGATATCGATGGTAAAATTTCTGATTTTCTATCTTCTAAGCTATCAGAGATGGATACCGATATCGCGGTGATGGTGAACTCGGGTGCTCGTGGTAATATTTCTAACATCAAGCTGGCTTCGGCAGAGATTGGTATCATGGTGGATATCAACAACAACGAAATCGAGCTTCCAGTGAAATCTTCGTACAAGAAAGGTCTAAATACCCTAGAGTCCTTTATCGCGACTCGAGGTGCACGCCAGGGGCAGGTGTCGACGGCTCTTCGTACGGCGGACTCTGGGTACCTCACTCGTCGTCTTGTAGATGTGTCTCAGGATGTGTTTACTACTGATGAAGAGGCAGAAGATCCAGGATTTGTGGTCTATAAGAGTGAAACCGAGATTTCGGGGATTGAATTCTCGATGAGAATCGCTGGCCGTTATACTGCAGAGGTGGTGCCAGGTTATCTTGAAGCAGATGAACTGATTACCAAGGAAGTAGCAGAACAGATTGAAGCTGATGACAATATTAAGTCCGTCAGAATCCAATCGATTCTCTCGACTACAGCGGTAAACGGTGTGCCACGCAAAGCTTACGGGGTTGATATGTCTACTCGTATGTTGGTAGCGGCTAATGAACCGGTCGGGGTGATCGCAGCACAATCTCTCGGTGAGCCAGGTACGCAGCTGACGCTCGATACCAAACACGGTTCGGGTGTGGCAGGTTCTGGTGCTATCGCTAGAGGTCTTCCTCGTGTGGAAGAGCTTCTCGAAGCTCGTACGCCGAAGGGTCAAGCTTTTGTATCGCCAATTTCTGGTACAGTGACTGTTACTGAAGATGGCAACCACTATGTGGTGAGAGTAGAAGCACAGGCTGGCCCAGTAGTGAGAATTGAGTTAGATGGTCGTAAACCAGCGGTCAAAGACGGCGAAACGGTAAAAGCCGGAGCGACTTTGATCCGAAAGAGCGGTGATAATCCAGCAGTGAAAGCTCCAGAGGCTGGTAACGTACAGCTAGTCAAAGATGCAATTTTGCTTGTAACTGAGTCGAATGACAATGTAGAAATTCGGATTCCGAACGACGCAGAGGTGATTGTGAAGACTGGTGATAGCGTAGAAGCTGGTGATAGACTTACTACCGGATCTCTAAATCTCCAAGATTTGATGAATTACAAGGGTATCGAAGAGACTGAACGCTACATCATGAACGACGTTCTCTCTGTTTACTCGGCACAGGGTCACGAGATTTCGCCAAAACACCTTGAGATTTTGGTAAGACAAATGTTCTCGAAGGTAGAGATCAAAGATCCAGGTGATTCACGGTTTATCTCTGGTGAGATCGTCTCTAAGGCTGACGTTTTGGCAGAGAATGAAGAGATGGAGAAAGCTGGTAAGGCTCCGGCGACTTATACAAATAAGCTGCTTGGTATCACTAAGGTATCTATCTACTCTGATTCGTTCTTGTCTGCGGCATCCTTCCAGGATACTACTCGTGTTTTGATCGGCGCAGCGATTAGGGGCTCAGTGGATCATCTCCGTGGTCTCAAGGAAAACGTTATCATCGGTCGTAAGATCCCAGTAGGTACAGGGGTGGCACCAATTGAGGATTTTGAGACTCCAGATAGCAAAATTCCCACCGAAGAAGATTTAGAAAATCTCTAGACTAGTGGTAAAAAGTCAAGCTATGGTACTATAGCTTGACTTTTTGTGTTATGTGTGGTATAATAAGGGGAGATGGTAGTTTTGGGGGCATAGATGAAACTATATTGAACTTTTACTTTATTGGAGGTGTGCCTATGAAGAGTTTTCTAAAATTGGAAGCAAAAACTGGAGAGGAGCTGGTTTCGCAAATCACTAGTGAAGGCGGGCTAGTAAAACTGTTGGATGATCTGTATGATGAAATTGGCATAAATGCGGCGGTAGAGATACATATTTACCGTAAATTTGTGCTGATTGGCACTCGTGAAAAAGGTCACGGAGACAAAATGGTGAAGAAATTTACCAATTTTGGCTTTTCGCTTGACCTTTCTGATAAGAGATCTGTCTCTTTGGCATATGCGATTCGGGCGATTGACGATGGCAATCTTCCCGACTATTGCTATATGGCAATTAACGGAGATATTGAGGCTTTGCGTCAGACCACTGAACACGTTGTCCGTGCTTATGATGCCAAGATTCGTCGCATGCAGGAGAAAGGAAAGCCCGCTTCTGAAATTGAGCCTTTTATCACAAGGAGAGACACAGCAAAACGCCGGTTAGAACTTGGAGACGAAGAACTTCTGGAGGTCTCTGAACCGATTATTATCGAAATCCCTAAGGATTATAAAACCTTTTATGGAGAAAACGATATAGCTATCGGAAACAACTTAGAAAATTGACTCGCCAGACGTCGTTAGACTGATGGCAATTTGAAACCACCCCCCCAATGTACCTTGAAAGAGGCCCTACGAAAGTAGGGTCTTTTTCCTTGCTTTTTTCTCTATTCTGTGGTACAATTATAGGAATAACATTAATGTAAAGGAAGATATGAGTCGTATCGGAAAACAACCCATCGATATTCCGGCGGGAGTGACAATCACGGTCGGCGACAAAGAGATTACTGTCGCAGGCCCGAAGGGTCAACTCTTAGTTCCGGTGCAGCCTCAGACCACTACAAAGGTTGAGGGCACTCAGGTAATCGTCACAAGAGCTGACGATGAGCCAAAATCTCGGGCTTGGCATGGTCTCCAGAGAGCATTACTAAATAATGCTGTCATTGGTGTGACCAAAGGTTACGAGAAAAAACTAGAAATTAACGGCGTTGGCTTTCGTCTTTCTGGCGGTGGCCAGGAGATTGAAATGGCGCTTGGTTTTTCACACCCAGTGAAATATCGTGCACCAGAAGGTGTGCAACTTGCTACCAACAAAATGGAGATTACCGTATCAGGTATCGACAAGCAGAAGGTAGGCCAAGTAGCAGCTGAGATCCGCGCCTTAAAGAAACCAGAGCCTTACAAGGGTAAAGGTATAAAGTATGTGGACGAAGTGATCATCCGCAAGGCTGGAAAGGCAGGTAAGAAATAATGAAAAGCGAATATAGAGCAGCGAGAACTCGCGCTAAGATTCATGGCACGGCGGAGCGGCCGAGGCTTTCGGTTCATTTTTCGAACCTCAACATTACCGCCCAAATCGTGGACGATGATAAAAAAGTAACTCTAGCTTATGCTACTACTGTCGGCGCAAAGATGACTGGCAGTAAAACCGAAAAAGCAGCTCAAATTGGCACAGAAATTGCCAAAAAAGCCAAAGCTAAGAAAGTTTCAAAGGTAGTATTTGACAGAGGTGCAAAATTATATGCAGGCCGGATGCATGCACTTGCAGAAGCGGCTCGCAAGGAAGGATTGGAGTTTTAAATGGCAGAGAATGATGCTAAGGCCCCAAGAGTAATTAATAAGTCCGGCACTCTTAAAATGGACGACAAAGTAGCTGCGACTAAGCAGACTCGCGATATTTCTGGCAAAAAGATTGATCGCAAAGGTCGCCGTGACAGAGTAAAAGCTGAGACTGGGCCAAAAGAATTTGATGAGATCACTATTGCAATTGATCGTGTGTCTCGTACAGTGGCTGGTGGTCGCCGGATGCGTTTCAAAGCGCTTGTTGCGATTGGCAATCACAAAAACAAAGTTGGTATTGGTGTAGCTAAGGGTAACGATGTAACGACCGCTGTAAACAAAGCTACGACCAAGGCAAAAAAGTCTATGATCACCTTCAATATGGATGGTGAGACGATTTGCCACGAAACTCGGACCAAGGTAACTGGCGCAGATGTTTTGATGAAGCCAGCTGCTCCTGGTACTGGTATTATCGCTGGTGGCACCGTGCGTTCTATCATGGGGCTTACCGGGGTAAAGAACTTGATTTCGAAGTCGCTAGGCTCTACTAACAAGGTCAACATTGCTTATGCGGTGATTGAAGGGCTCAGAGCTCAGGTGCCACGAGGCGAATGGGTTGGCTACGAAAACAAGACTCCAAAGGTAAAGACTGAGGAGAAAAAAACCGAAGCAAAGAAAGCTGAAGCTAAGAAAGCTGAAGCTCCAGCCAAAAAGGTAGCAACCAAAAAAGCTCCAGCAAAGAAGGCTCCGGCCAAAAAGACCTCTAAAAAGGAGGATAAGTAATGAAATACAATGAATTAAGCGTAAATAAGAATACTAGACCTTCCCGCAAGGGTCGTGGTATCTCCGCTGGTCAGGGTAAAACTGCTGGTCGTGGTACCAAGGGGCAGAAGGCTCGTACTGGTCATTCCAAGATGCCGGCAGGCTTCATGGGCGGCCAAAGAGCAATTATGCAGGCTGTGCCAAAGCTCAAAGGCTTTAAGTCTTTCCACGCTAAGGCTGAAGTAGTCTATACTGATCGCTTGAACGATTTGTCTGGTAAGGTAGATAATCTAGTTCTCGCTGAGAAAAACTTGATTTCTAATCCTTATTCCAAGGTAAAAGTAATTTCTCGTGGAGAGATTACGAGCAAAATCGAGCTTGAGACTCAGTTTGCTTCGAAAACTGCTATAGAGGCTATTAAAAAAGCCGGTGGTAGTTTTAAGAAAGCCAAGATTCTTAAAAAAGCTAAAAAAGAAGCTTAGATAAATTACAAAATAAGTGGTTTTAATCGCCGTGGTAAGCCAGAGGCTCATAAAACCACTTATTTTTTGTAATTCTGTGATATAATATATCTTGTAATTGTGGAGCTTTTATGGAAGAAAAGGAACTGAAAACCAGTACTGGGCAGAGATGGGCGATTGGGATAATCGCATTTATTATGTTAGGATCAATTATCGCGTCCTACGCGGCGATTATCGTGGGTGGTAATTCTAATAAGTCAGAAAACGCAATGCTTTCTGATGAGAGGATGGCTTATTATTCTTCAAAGTACGCTGAAAAATTGAATACGTTCAAAGAGATAACAAAAACCGACTACGAGACATTTGTCCAGTATAAGTCAGATGTAAAAGCGTACAATGAAACTTCGGCTAACGAAAGTGGCGTGACGACGAAGGATTTGCTTATTGGCACGGGGCGAACACTTGAGGCTCAGGATAGTGATTATCTAGCTTATTATGTTGGTTGGTGTGCTGATGAGACGATTTTTGACTCTTCTTTTGATAATGACAAAAGTCCGTCGGCCTTCGCAAAAGCTCTCAACGTATCCCTGGGGATGATTGAAGGATGGTACCAGGGAGCGGAGGGGATGAAACTTGGCGGGGTGAGAGAGATTTCGATTCCGGGTTCGCTAGCTTATGGCAATCAGACTGAGATTTGTGGTGGCTATAACAAGCCGCTTAGATTCTTGGTAATGGCAGTAGCAAACGATGATCCTCTAAAGACCGCGGCGACAGAACTAGACGCAGCTTATATGATGCTACAATATGCGTATTACGGCATTGATTACGAAAAAGATGCCGGCGCACAATAATTCTTATACAAAATTGTTGATTTTCGAAAACGTCTATGTTATGATAGGTGTATGAAGGTCAAACATATTATCTCAACATGCGGTGTCCTACTAGGGGGACTTATCGTGGCGCAAGCCGCAAGCGCTACAGTAACATATAAAACCAGTACAAACGTGCAATTTACGTTTAACCCTACTCTAGGGGTGACCATATCGGATGATTTTCTTATCTCCAACTTGGCGCCGGGCGCATCTAAAGATAGCAATGACGTAGATGTGACGGTAGACACAAATAGCGTCGGCGGTTATACTCTGTCGGCGACGGTAGGTGACACTACGTATAATACTACTAGTCTTGTGCTAGACTCTAGCAATACGTTTTCGATGATTGGTTCTAGTGCTGCGCCTCTAACTAGTGGTACATGGGGCTATGCTCTAGGTTCGGGCACACCTTCTTCTTATGGCGCACTTGACCGGACTACTCCTACGATAATCAACAAGACAACTGATGCTAGCGGTACTGCAGCTAGTGGATATAGTGGTACCGATACTACCGTGATGAAAATCGGAGCCTACGCTGCGTCAAGTCAACGCGCGGGTGATTACAAGAACGTGATTAACTTTACTGCGGTTTCTAACGTGGTGGCTTATACTGTGACGGTAGTCCCTGGTACTAATGTGGCTTCGGTCACACCGGCTACTGCGGCATCTTACGACAATGGTACTTCTATCCCAATTACTGCCACTTGTAATTCTGGCTATGCCTTTACTCAGTGGATCAACTCGACCGAGTATGGCAACGTAGCAGATCCATCATCGGCTAGTACGACCTTTACGGTGGGTCCGTCTACAACGACTTTGACTGCGTATTGCAACGCTGTCGCGCCGTAATTTCAACTCAATGTTTGACCAGGACACTGCCTAGAATCTAGGCAGTGTTTTTATGCTATAATAAGACTATGGCACAGACTTTTTTCTTTTATGATCTTGAGACGAGTGGGTTAAAACCTAGAGCAGATAGGATTATGCAATTTGCAGGGCAGAGGACGGACATGGATCTAAATCCGATCGGTGAGCCAGTAGATATTTTGGTGAAAATAACTGATGACGCTTTGCCGAGTCCGCAGGCGATTGGTGTAACGGGGATTACTCCGCAAAAAACTTTAGAAGAAGGCATAAAAGAGGCAGAGTTTTGCCGGAAGGTGACGGAAGAAATATTTACACCAGATACGATAGCTTTAGGATACAATACGGTGAGATTTGACGATGAGTTTATGCGGGCGACTTTTTGGCGAAATTTTTATGACCCATATGAATGGGAATGGAAAGATGGTCGGAGCAGATGGGACATGCTTGACGTAGTGCGTCTTACGAGGGCGCTTAGACCAGAGGGGATAAATTGGCCAGTCACTGAAGAGGGTAAGCCGACGAATCGTTTGGAACTTCTCACTAAAGAAAATGGGCTGGAGCATGCTCATGCACACGATGCGCTTTCGGATGTTTATGCAACGATTGCGGTAGCAAAATTAATCAAAAGTAAACAACCGAGCCTGTTTGAGTTTTTGTCGAAAAACCACGGCAAAAGAGAAATCCAAAGATATGTAAATCTGGGGAATCCTATGCCGGTGGTTTATGCATCAGGAAGATACGAAAACAAGTTTAATAAAACTACTGTAGTGGTGCCGTTGGCTCCTTCTAGGAATGGGAATATCTTGGTTTATGATCTTAGGTATAATTTGGAAGAAATTTTGAAAGAAGAGGAACCAAAACTTTATCCGGTGGTAAAGGAACTTTGCTATAACAAATGTCCGGCGGTGGCGCCACTTTCGGTCCTTTCTAAAGGTGATGGTTGGAGCAAAATTAGCTTGGACGAAAGTACTGTGAAGTATAATCTTGAGATTTTGAAAAAACATCCGGAGTTTGCAGAAAAAATGCAACTTTCTTATGCAGAAAAGCCGGAATTTCCGGAGGCGCCAGAGCCAGAACAGGCGCTTTATGATGGGTTTTTGAACGACAGAGATCGACTGAAGGTGGAGGCGGTAAGGAATGCTGAGGCAGGCAAGCTGGCAGATTTTCATCCGGAGTTTGATGATGAGAGACTAGCGGGACTGCTTCTTCATTATAAAGGCAGAAACTATCCAGAAAGTTTGTCGGAAGAAGAGATGGAAGAATATGAAAAATATCGGACTTCGCGTCTCAAGGCGCAGGCGCCGACGTTCCTCGCAGAGCTTGAAAATGTCAGGGATGATTTTATTAAAGAAGAACTTAGACTTTATATAGAAGCGTTGGTATAAAATTAAATAACTCCGATTTTATCGCCGTGACAAGTCAGAGGCTCAAAAATCGGGGTTATTTAATTTTTATTGTGCTTATGGTATAATATTACTATGGATAATAATAAAGTGATGATTGTGGGGACGGGGAATGTGGGCGCGAGCATTGCTTTTGCCGCTCTGAACCAGCGGACCGCGATAAATGAAATCGTGCTGACAGATATCATGGCAGAAGACGCGGAGGGGGAAGCGATGGATCTCAAAGACGCTTTGGCTGTTTCGCCGAGTCATCTCAAGATTTCTAGCGGTACTTATAAAGATGCGAAAGATTGTGACATCGTAGTGATTACGGCGGGCGCAGCACAAAAGCCTGGCGAAACAAGAATGGACCTTATCAAAAAGAACGTGGGGATTTTGAAAGACATGGTGGGGCAGATTATGGAGAGTGGGTTTGACGGGATCTTTCTTATAGTATCGAATCCGATGGACGTAATGACGTATTATACTCTTAAAATTTCAGGTTTACCGACAGAGAGAGTGATAGGGTCTGGGACTTTGCTAGATTCGGCGAGACTAAGGCAGAGGATTTCAGATTACCTTAATATAAATGCAAAATCGGTACATGCCTACCAAGTGGGCGAGCACGGCGACACGGAACTTACGCTTTGGTCGGTTGCTGATGCGGGCGGGCAAAATGTCTCGGAGCTACTTCCGAAAGAGACGCTTATGGGCATTTCGGATTTTGTAAAAAATGAAGCCTATATGATTATCGAAAAAAAGGGTGCGACTTATTATGGCATCGCTACCTGTGTGCTTCAGATTATTGATTCGATATTAAATGACGAAATGCGGATTTTGTCAGTTTCGTCTTATGATGAATTTTCGGGTACGGCATTTGGCTGGCCAACGGTAGTAGGACGAGAAGGCGTGGTGCGACGACTAGACCTCAGGATTTCTGAAGAAGAAGGGATTTTGCTACAAAAGTCGATTAACTCTCTAAAAGACGCGATTAAATCGGTAGAAAATGAGGTTTAAAAAATATCAAAATATAGTATAATATAGTTAAGTATAAGAAATAACTAAAAAAGGAAAGAAATGGAACCAGCAAACAATAATCCAGCACAGCCGATGCCGACTGCGCCTGCGCCTGCGCCTGCAGAGCCGCCAGTAGAACCGGCTGCACCGGCTATTTCGCCGGCACCAGTAGAGCCTGCAACACCGGCAGAGCCGGCTACTTCGCCGGCACCAGCAGAGCCTGCAACACCAGCAGAGCCGGCCACTTCGCCTGAGCCAACTGCACCAGTAGTACCACCAGTGCCTCCAGCACCGGCGGGTCCAGCTGCGACGCCACCAGTACCGCCAGTTCCGGCGGGTCCAGCTCCAGTGCCTCCAGCACCGGCGAGTCCGGCTGCGGTAGCGGCGGCAGCTGCAGCTC
>JAEEGL010921453.1_pt1 | contig 14910 bp, 14 predicted proteins | sample 9134231 | NCBI WGS metagenome assembly JAEEGL01 (sample SAMN16246548, study PRJNA631951) | gut metagenome | biome: gut microbiome; feature: rumen; material: fiber-attached | host: Bos | place: Iran: Karaj | collected 2018-10
ATGTTCGCGGCCTTTCTCGCGATCGTGTGCCTGGCGGACGAGCGCTATATGGGCATGCAGCTGATGCTGCTCGCCGCCGCCGGGATGCTGATGCTCTATAACTGGATCCTGATCGCGAACCTCAAGCGCAAAAAGGTCGACCCGATCGCCGCGGCCGCGGCGGAGACGGGCGGCTTCGAGCAGCTTTACACGCCGAAGGAGAAGGACGACTGATCTATTCTTTTATATTGTAAAGACCGGGAGCACAAAGCTCCCGGTCTTTTTTGCCGTTCGCGCGTAAAGAGGCTGGATTTGCGGTGCTTTCAATACGGATGAATACGGTTTCAAAGAGGACTGTCACCGCGGGTACCGCGGCTCACAGGACTTTTCGAATATCATATCCGGAGGAGACGCATGCTTTTCTATCGAACAGCTTATCTTAACAAGCGTTCCCTCCGCGGGGCGGAGGATTTTTATTGGAGCTTGATTCATATATCCTTTTCCCGGCACACGCTGAGGAATCAAAACGTACAGAACACCTCCCGCCCTCTTTTTTCTCTCTGCGATGATCTCTCCTGGTGATAAAAAAACAAGGTATTTCCTCGAAAAAAACAAAATAAATATTTGTGCAATCGTACAGCGTGAGGTGCGCAGTTATTGCTCAGAATGAGCGAGATGCGCAAAGAATATCCCTACCGAAGTGATTCGCGAAAAAACGGAAAAACAACTGACCTTGACGGATGAGAACGTTTTTTTCTATAATAAGCTTGTATTTATTTGAATGTTTTTTTTGCGCGATTGCGCAAAAAACGAATGGCGATTCCATCTGAACGGACGTGGAAAGCCGAGGTTCATATGGCTGCTACCGAAAGAAAATCAACGTATCTCGGGATCGACGTCGGCACCACCGCTGTAAAGATGGCCGTGTTTTCCGGGAAAGGCGACGTCCTGGCGTCAAGCGTTTTTGAATACACGCTGGACTGCGCAGGGGAAAGACGCGCCGAGCTCGAGTGCGGAGCTTTCTTGGCGGCGATCAAAGGCGGTCTCGGCCGTTTGAGAGACGGCGGATTCGATCTGGCGAGTATCGCGCGGATCGGTCTTTCCTGCCAAAGCGAAACGATTATATTTCTCGACCGGGATAAAAAACCGATCAGATCGGCAATCATTTGGTTGGACGAACGTGCGACGGACGAGGCGCAGTTCCTGAACAGTTGCCTGGATGACGATGAATGCTTTCGCGTTTCGGGTCAGCCTTGCATCCAAGCCGCCTGGCCTGCCGCAAAAATCCTTTGGGTCCAGAGGAACGAGCCGGAAGTCTGGAAAAAAACTTCCTATATATGTCTGATGGAGGATTATCTCCTTCTGATGCTTACCGGATGCCGCGCCACCACAGGCGCAATGCTGTCCTCGACGACCTATTGGGACATTTACCGCAGACGTTACTGGGACAAGATCCTGCGGATCCTTTCTGTGGATGAACGCATGCTCCCGGAACCGCTTCCGTCCGGCGTGCCTGTGGGGCCTCTCTTGCCGGAGTTGGCCGCAGAACTCGGGCTTTCGAATTCGGTAATCGTGTGCACCGGCGGCATGGACAACGCAGTCGGCGCTTACGGTGCAGGTTGTCGGAAGACGGGGCAGCTTGCCTACAGCATCGGATCGTCATTATCCATCACGGCCGTCTGCGACAAAAGCCGCGCCGGAAGTCCTCTGCGGGTCCCCGTCCATGATTATGTCCTCCCCGACACCTATATCCTTCATGTTTTCACGATAGGCGGGATGTGCTTCCGCTGGCTGCGCGACGGTTTTTTCATGGATCTGCTCGAGCTTGAACGGCAGGGCGGCATAGAAGCCTATGAGCAGATGACCCGGCTGGCTGCCGCGGTCCCCGCCGGGTGCGGCGGACTGCTTTTTCTCCCCCACATGAACGGATCCGTGGCTCCGGATGTTAATCCCTACGCAAGCGGCGTTTTTTACGGGGTCAGACTTGAACATTCGCGTGCGTGGTTTGCTCGCGCGGTCATGGAGGCGATCGGATTCGTCATTCGCCGCTGCGTCGACTCCTTCCGGGATGCCGGTGTAGACATCCGGGAAGTGCTGGCCTTCGGCGGAGGCGCCAAAAGCGATCTGTGGAACCAAATCGTCTCAGATATTCTGCAGATGCCGATCCGCGTGACAGACACGCAACATGCCGGTTGCCGAGGCGCGGCGATGCTGGCCGCCGAACCGGATGTAAGGGCCCGCATGCTCGACGGGGGCGCAGACTCACGCTTGTTTTATCCGAATCGTACACTTAAGGAAACTTATGATTCATCGTACGGCCGGTATGTTAAGCTTATGTCTGCTCTGGATGTGCCTTTTCGGAACATCTGAGCAGTACCGCGAATTGCACGGAGCTTTTCCTTGAGGAGGGGACGAGATTGGCATCAGTATTATTCAAAAAAGTGACAAAGATCTATCCCGGCGGCAAAAAGGTCCTGAGCGATTTTGATCTTTCGATCGAGGACGGTTCCTTCACTGTTCTGGTAGGTCCCTCCGGATGCGGAAAGACGACGGCGCTTCGGATCATCGCCGGTCTGGAAGGTATCAGCTCGGGTCAAGTGTTCGTCGCCGACCGGGATGTGACCCATGTGGATCCTGGAGACCGCGGCATCGCCATGGTTTTTCAGAACTACGCGATCTATCCTCATATGACCGTCCGGAAAAACATCGAGTTCGGGCTGAAAAACTACGGTATGAAAAAGGATGAGATCAATCGGCGCATCAACGACGTGGTCGGGATTGTCGGTCTGGAGGAGTACATTAACTCCAAGCCCGGCTCTCTGTCCGGTGGTCAGAGGCAGCGTGTGGCGCTCGCCAGAGCCATTTCCAAACAGCCGGATGTTTTTTTGATGGACGAGCCGCTATCCAACCTCGACGCAAAGCTGCGCAATCAGATGCGCGCAGAACTGATCGATCTTCACCGCAAGTTGGGCACGACCTTCGTGTATGTCACTCACGATCAGGTCGAAGCGATGACGATGGGCGACCACATTATCGTCATGAGCGACGGCAAGATCATGCAGCAAGGCACGCCAAAGGCGATCTTCCACGATCCAGACAACCTTTTCGTCGCGTCTTTCATCGGCGACCCTTCGATGAATCTTATCGAGTATCAGGATTACGTCATCGGTTTCCGCCCGCGCAACTGTTCTCTGGAAATGTCCGAAGGCGCTCGGATTTGTCTGCTGGGGACCGTTCATCTCGGCGAGCTGCTCGGCGGAGAAGTCGTATACACTCTGCAGACCAAGGAAGGCTATCTCCGGGTCTGTAGCCAAAAAGAATACGAGACCGGAAAAGCGGTCACCGTACGGGTCCCCGAAGAGAGCCTGTTCATCTTCAGCAAGCCTGAAGACGGCGGTGCCAGGGTCCGGGATAAAAAGCTGACGGAGGAAATCATTTCGGCCTTTGCGAAGCATCTTGCGGAGGTGGGCTGATGAATTCTGATCAAAGCAAGACGCGAAAGCTGACTTTTCGGGAATGGTTTTATAAATACATCAATCCTGTTTTCAAGTCCCCTTATGTCCTGATCGCGCCGGCTGCCGTACTTTCGCTGATTTTTTCCGTGTTCCCGGTGGGCTACACCTTTGTCAACAGCTTCTTCTACTGGGACACCATGAAGGACGTCAAATACTTCGTCGGCCTGAAGAACTACCTGAATGTATTCTCGGACGTCTCCTTCCGCCAGGCACTCCGCAATACGCTGATCTATACCTTTTCGACTGTGATCATCGGTCTGGCTCTGGCGATCCTGGTGGCGGTCTTCCTTTTCCGGAATCACTGGGGCTACGAGCTCACGCAGGCTGTGGTGTTCACCCCTCACATCGTGTCCTATGTTTCGATCACGATGCTGTGGATGTGGCTGATGGATCCGAAAGCCGGTCTGCTGAACTATATCCTCGGCCTGTTCGGTGTCGCTCCGCTGAAGTGGATGATAAGCGAGGACACATCTTTGTTATCGATCATTATCGTAGCGATATGGAAGCAGCTCGGATACAGCGCCACGATAGCGATCGCTGGCCTGAAGGGCATCCCCGCTTATATCTACGAGGCGGTCCGTCTGGATAAATCCACTCCCGTCCGGACTTTCTTCCGGATTACGCTGCCGCTCCTGTCGCCGACCCTGCTGTTTCTGTTGGTCACATCCATTATCAACTCCTTCTGCGCCTTTGATATTGTGTACCTAATGACGCAGGGCGGACCGAGGAACTCCTCGAACCTGTTGGTGCATTGGGTGTATCAGATGGGCTTCCAGTATTTCCGGACGGGAGAATCCATGGCTGCGGGCGTGGTCCTGCTTCTGATCGTCATCGTGATCTCCGTACTGAATTACACTGTGCTCAACAAGAAGGTCCACTATCAATAATCTGTAATCTAAGCCTTCGGGCTTCGGATAATAAAAAGGTGAAAGGAAGATTAAAATGAAAAAAGTGTTGGCCCTCATCCTCGTTATCGTGATGGCTGTCACCTTGCTCGCCGGCTGCGGTCAAGCTGCCTCCACGGAAACGCCTGCGAAAACCGAGTCCCAGCAGAGCTCCGGCTCTTCGGGCGGCGAAGAAAGCAAAGAACCAGTCTATGTCGAGTGGTGGATCCCCTGGGCTCAGGAAAAACGCAAAGGCGCTCCGCTGTTTGCCGCAGCGGAAGAGTTCAATGCGCTGCATCCGGACATCCACGTAGAGCCCGTGTACAATGGCAACTATTACGACACGGCAAATAAGATCGAGGCCGCGGTCGTAGCCAAGAACGTCCCTGCGATGGCGGTCATCGAAGAGACGCACATCGGCCGCTTCGCTCCTGTCTGCGCGGATCTGACCAAATACCTGTCGCCGGAGGTCGTGGACAACTATGCCGATGGCCTGCTGAAATGCAGCTATGTGGACGGGGTCTTCAAAGCGGCTCCCTTCTGCCGAAGCAGCACGATTCTCTATGTCAACAAGACGCTGCTTGAGCAAGCAGGCCTGGATCCTGCCGGTCCGAAGACCTGGGACGAACTGGAAGCCTTCGCCGACAAGATTTCCGCTCTTGGCGACGATATCTACGGTTTCACACTTTATTGGGACGTTGACGCCTGGTTCTGGGAATCCGCTCTGTACTCATGGGGCGGCAGCATCTTCAACGATGATTACACCGAACTGACCTTTAATACCGAAGACGCCAAGAAAATCATCGACATGTGCCAGCGCATGTCCGACAAAGGCACGATGTACAACCCCTATGATATGCAGGGCGAGTATGAAGACATCGCCGAGGAGGCCTTTATGACCGGTAAGGTCGGCATGATGATGGACACCATCGCCGCCTTTACCGATCACGCCGACGCCCTGGCTGATCTCGGCATGGAAGTCGGCCTTTGCTATCAGCCTGCCGGCTCGCAGTACGGCATGACTACCGGCGGCGGCAACCTTGTGATCTTCGAAGGAGCCACGGAGGAGCAGAAAGTGGCAGCGGGCAAATTCATGGAATTCCTCGCCTCCGACGAGTTCACCTCGAACTTCTCTCAGATCAGCGGCTATCTGCCTGCCACGGATTCCGGCAGAGAGACCCAAACCATGAAGGATATCCTGGCGAAGTACCCGACTTATCAGGTCATGCTCGACCAGATGCAGTATGCACATGCCAGACCGCTCACGGAGAACTGGCGCGGCATCTACGAGATCCTGACCGAAGAGCTCGAAGCCACGCTTCAGGATACCTCCTTCACTTCGACGGAGGCTCTGCAGTCCGCTTATGACAGAGGCACAGAGTTCCTGAAAAAAGCCAACGGCTGAGATTCGGACAACCGGCCGGACGGCGTCTGAACGCGCCGTCCGGCTCCCGAGGGGAAGATAACGCAAGAAGGAGTGTGTGAACGTGAAATACTCTACCCTGGCCAACAACAAAATAGGCGCCGGAAAGGCCATCACAAAATCCCTGCGTTTCCTGGGGTTGGTTTTTCTCGTTCTGGTGTACTTCTTCCCCTTCTTTTGGATGGTTTCGACCTCGCTGAAGACCATGATCGAGGCGCTTGCCTATCCGCCGAAGCTGTTCCCGGCGAAGGCGCAGTGGCAGAATTACGCAGAAGCCTGGCGCGCGACGAATCTGCCGCATTATCTGAAGAACTCCGTCATCGTAACGTTTCTGACGATTCTCGGGCAGCTCTTCGTCTGCGTGCCTGCCGCGTATGCCTTTTCCAAAAAGAACTTCAAGTTCAAAGGCATCCTCTTCGGCCTGATCCTGTTCGACATGCTCATCCCGGCGCAGATCATCTTTCTGCCTTATTACGTCATGATGAGCAAACTCAGATGGCTCGACACATATCAGGCGCTGGTCGTCCCGTTCATCTATTCCTCGTTTGCGATCTTTTTTATGACCTCTTCGTTTAAGCAGGTGTCGAACGAGTTGTTTGACGCGGCGGCGCTGGACCGGGCCAATGAGTTTCAGATCATTTTTCAGGTTCTTCTCCCCATCTGCAAGCCGGTCATCGTTACGATCGCGATCTTCACCTTCATCAACAAGTGGAACGACTACTTCTGGGCCACGCTGCTCACCTCTAGTGAAGCGGTCCGTACTCTTCCCGTCGTTGTGAAGGCCCTTGTTAGCATGAAGGAAGGCGTGACAAAGTGGAACGTCGCCATGGCCGGCAATGTGATGTTGATGCTGCCGCTGCTGTTTATCTATATCGTGGCGAACAAATCTGTTCGAAACGCCTTTGCCTATAGCGGGCAGAACAAGTAGGTTGGGAAAAGAGGTGCGCACCAAGCATATGGCAAGACAGTCTCCGTTTTATCCGGAAGGTGTTTTTTACAAAGGCAATCTTCACATGCATTCCGTCGTCTCCGACGGCTGCCTGACGCCCGATGAGCTGAAAAAACTTTACCGTGACCGCGGATATCAGTTCGTCGTGTTCAGCGAGCATGACATCTATTCACGCTATCCCCAGGAGGACGACGGTCTCCTTGTCATCCAAGGCTATGAGGCGAGCTTCACGACTACGCCGGAAGAATGGCGCCGGTTCCATTTGAATGTGTTTCCGTGCCCGGCACGGAACGCTCAGGCTGTCAAGCCTTTCTATTCCCATCTGGAACACATCCCGATCCCCCGGATGGAAGGCCTGCAAACCGTACAGCAGACGATCGACGAATGTCTGTCCAGAGGATATATGGTCATGGTCAATCATCCGGGCTGGTCTGCTGTCGAATACGATGAGATCGCTCAGCTAAGCGGCTTTTTTGCGATCGAAGTCTTCAATTACGGCAGCGAGATCATCGAGGACATGGGAAGAGGCGATGTCTGCTGGGACGCTCTTCTTCGAAGGGGGATCCGTGTCTGGGGTACGGCGACCGATGACAATCACAACGAGGTCCCTCTGGACAATCCGATCAGTGACTCCTTCGGCGGCTGGGTCTGCGTCAAGGCAAAAGCTCTTGATGAGGATTCCATCTGTCAGGCGCTATGGGACGGCAGTTTCTACGCGACTCAGGGGCCGGAGATCCGGGATTTCTGGTTGGAGGACGGAATCGCCGTGGTTCGATGCTCTCCCGTGAGTAAGATCTATCTCCGGGCAGACCGGCGGCAAACGCGCTCGCTGTTTTCCCCAGACAAAAGCGACAGCTTGACGGAGTTCAGCACGAAGCTGCGCGGAGACGAGCTTTACATCCGCGCCGAATGCATCGACAGCTCCGGCAGGCGAGCATATTCCAATCCGATCTTTTTGCGGTAACGCTGCGAAAAAACACAGACGGGAGGCTTTGCTTTTGGCAAAGCCTCCCGTCTGCTCAGGCGGAGAAGGAGGATCCCATGAATCGAAGTTATAGTCCGGCGTCCAGCGCCTCGGCTCGTTCCAAGATTTTTTGAATGAAGGGCTCGTTCCAGATCCCGCAGTAGTGGAGAAAATCTATCACGGAGAAACGTTTTCGCATCAGATGGCAATTCGTAATGGCCCAGACGGCTGTTTTTTTGTCTACGGGATAGTTCAGGAGGCTGAATCGACACGGAACGCCGGCCTCGCGCATTGAGTTGACAAGCATCTCCGGCTTTCTCGTCATTGGGAGGACTTCCTTGCGGAAGGATGCAAAACCCGAGAGAAAGGCCTCCAGTCTCGCGCGGTTTTCGTTCCACCGGCCGATTTTCGTCCGGTAGTCCTTCCAGCACTCCGCTGCAGCAGCCCCGTTTTCGTCAAGCCAAGAGAAAGCGGACAGGACGCGCGGCTCCATCTTTTCGGGAGCCGGGAAGCAGGCGTCGACATCGACCGCGGCGGGATCGAATTCATGTAAAACATAGTCCCAGATCAGGCTGGAGTAGACAGCGGCTACAGCAACCTGGCTGCCGTGGTAGCAGAGTCCTTTCTTTTGGGAAAGAGATGACATGTCGATCATGTGGCTGATCACATGCTCGCTGCCCGAGGCTGGACTGCTCTCGTTTGCAAAGCCCATGCAAAGGCCGGACAGCGTCAAAACGTTGGCAAGCTTGCGGATGTATTCCTCATCCCCAGCCGGAAGCCGGGACGCATCCCTCAGCAGTTCGTCGCATTGAGAGCGGATCATATCGCTCGGAGACGACAGATAATGATCGCTCATCCCAAGGCGATAGCCGAGATACCAGTCGATCGGAGCGGTCCAGGTCGCCGTCAGATCGCCGAAACCGGATGCGTTCATCTCCGCCGGTGCGGCAGAGACGATATCCAGATCTATGATCAGAATCTGCGGATACCGGGAATGGAGCGTTCTTTTGACCCCGTTGATCAGCATGACGGAGGAGTTGTCCGAAAAAGCATTGACCGACAGGGCCGTCTGAACCATGACGAGCGGGATCGGTGCCGGCGGGTCTCCGATGCTGGTCGCGTATTTGCACAGATCACAGATCGTGCCGCCGCCTACGCCGATGACGCAGTCGGCTTCCTTCAGCTTTGCCCCGATGATCTCTGCATTCTCCGGAGTGGCGTGGACGATGTCGTTTTTCTCCGAGAGGATCAGCCACTCCGTTTCGAACGCTTCATCGAGGAGGCCTTTTATTTTCCGTTTGATGTCAGCGCCAGCTTTATCCGTGATCAGGACGGGGCCGGAAACCATGAGGACGCGTTTGCCGTCGCTCAGCCGCCTGACAGCTTCGCAAATATTCTCGATCGCACCAGAGCAGATAATGATTTCTTCCATATCCACCGGTGCCATATACGGGGCGTCCGCCTGTGAACGCATCATGCTCTTGAGCTCCGCCAGCCTAGTGGAATCCGCGTGTATCAAACGGTCGTCCAAATAAGTCCGCCTCCTTCGAATTATCTGGTGTTCAAATCGTGTCGAGCTTTTTGTACCCGTCAAAAGCATAGAGCGCCGGAACCTCGGGATCGCCTGAAATGGTCACGATTTCACCAATGTGGAAAACATGATCGCCGACCGTCTGCGTGTCGACAAGGCGGCACTCGAACACCAATCTTGCCCCTGAAACGATATCGGGAGAGACCTCGGCTGCAGCCTCGAGCGGAATGTCGAACGCTGCAGCTTTGTCGACATCCCGGCCTGAGCACTGCCCGCATTTCAGCGCCTTTTCCCGCAGATCCTCTCCGACGATGCAGAGGGTGAATTCCTTTCTCCGGCGTATCGCTTCGCCGCTCATGCCTTTCTGCCCCAGGCTGACGCCCAGCAGCGGCGGCGAATTGGACAAATATGTCCACCAGGAGACTGCGGCCAGATTCGTGCATCCGTTTTCCTTGCGAACAGTGAGCAGTGCAAACGGCGAGGGACTCAGAAGCCTGAGCGCCTCTTTGGGAGAGAGCTCCTTCATTTTGCCGCCATGTACGCTGCTACGCTCGCCAAATTCTCACGGAAGCTTCCTTCGGGAACGAAGTTTTTGGTGAAGAGTGCGGAGCCCATTGTGAATGCCCAGGGTCCGATCTCAAACATCTTGTCGATGCGCGCAAAGCTGTTGATCGACCCGGCAACGCAGATTTTCGCGTCCACAGCGGCGCAGAAGTCCTTTGCCAGCTTTTCTCCGTCCACAACATGACGGTAAGCCAGGATATCAAAGCCGGTGATCCCTTTTGACTGAAGTCCTTTGGCTTCCTCAATGATCTCCTCGTTGCTTCCCTCCAGGATACTCGGGCTGCCCGAAACCTTACCCACAAAGGGCAGGTATTCCATACCGGCGTCTTTCAAAAGCTTATGGACGGAGGGATAGTAGATGGTCCCCATCAGGCAGTCGAAGCCGCAGTCGATGGCGGTTCTCGCTCCGTCCAGGCAACTCGCCTCGTCGTACGTCACGACCTCGAGAAAGGTCGTCTTCCCCGCGGCCTTCATGGCGCCGCATAACTCCTTCATTTTCTCTTTCGGAAGGCCGACGTTTTTAAAGCCCCAGTCCTTCACGTCAAGATCCTTGCAGGATTCAAACACCTCATATGCGTTCTCCACGGTCACGTCGTGGTGTGTGAGCATAACAATGATTTCCGGTCTCATAACAGCACCTCCGCAATAACTGAATATGCGCAGTCGCGCATTTACAAATTTAATATAGGATAAAAAAAAGAGGCCGTCAATTTGGCTTATTTACTGGATTTAGCCCATTAAGGGCCCCTCTGGGCCAAATTGCGTACTTCGATTTTTTTGCGCATTTTTTGCGCGACTTTAGTTGAAAGATTCTACAAAAAGTGCTATATTTTTTCTATATCAAAAAACCGACCTCGGAGGACGTCAAAATGAAAAAGAACAGCCGGGAAAGCAGGATCATCAGCATTTTGGACACCAAGGGCGAGATCTCTGTTTTCGAACTCAGCAGGATACTTGATATCTCCGCTTCGACCCTGCGTAAACAGCTTGCGGAAATGCAACAGAAAGGCCTGATCATCCGCACCTACGGCGGCGTCATGTCTGTCAACCCGGTGATCGATGAGAGTTTCGAGAGCAAGATCCATAAGAACACTTCGGAAAAGCTGCGCATCGCAGTCAAGGCGCGTTCCCTCATCCAGAACGGCGCTTCCGTCGCACTCGGGAGCGGGACGACCGTCTTTTCATTGAGCAACGCAATGAACGACATGTCGTCGGGCACGATATACACCAACTCCATGCAGGTCGCAAACTACCTCTGCGGCTGTCCCAAGCTTGAGGTACACGTATGCGGCGGTATCATCCGCAGCCACACCGGAACGATCATCGGCAACGAAGTCCAGAAGTTCTTTGACGACTGTTCGGTTGACTACGCTTTTCTGGGCTGCGATGCGCTGGACATAAACGGGAACGTATACAGTGACAACCTGGCTGCGTGTAATTCAGAAGCGGCCGTTATCAAGAATGCGAAGAAGGTCTATATTCTGTGTGACTCTTCCAAGCTGGGAAAAAAGGCTGTGGCCAGAATCACCACGCTGGATCGCTGCACCGCTCTCATCACCGGTCTGGAGGCGCGGGATGCCGCCGACAGACTGAAAATGCTGACGACGATCATCTATGCATAAGAAAAGGTCCGTCACAGCTCTGGATAATACTCGACTTTGCAAACTCGCACGGATGTGATATACTTTTTTCGTCCCGGTCGACGAGCTCATTCCGTGCGCTGAGCCGACCGACGGGTAAGTTGCTCAAAAGGTCTTGATTACATGACAAAAATACTGTTCATATGCTGGGGCAATATCTGCCGCAGCCCAGCAGCAGAGCTTATATTCACAGATATGGTTCGTCGCGAGGGACTTGAAAGCAAGTTCTTCGCTGCCTCAGCCGGCATCAGCGACGAGGAAGACGGTAATCCCGTCTATCCGCCCATGCGCCATCTCCTGTATGCCCGCGGCATCGACTGCAGCGCCAAGCGTGCGCGCAAATACTGTCGTTCAGATTATCAGGAGTATGATTTGCTCATATGCATGGATGAAGTGACCAACAGCCGTACGCGCCGTTTCTTTGACGGAGATCCGGATAACAAGGTCAGAAACCTTCTGGATTATGCCGGCCGTATCGGCGAGGAGATAGACGATCCCTGGTATACGCGGGACTTTGAAAAGGCGATGGCTGAAATCGACGAAGGCTGTCGCGCGCTGCTTACCGCCCTGACTGAACCAGTAACGTTGGACCTGTCTTCCTGCGCGGACCGTAGCGAGCTCTACGCCGTCCTCCGTGAGGGAATGGGTTTACCGGTCTGGGTAGGCAGCAACCTTGATGCGCTCTGGGATATGCTGAGCAGTCCCGAACAGAACGGCAAGAGCTACCGCATGATCCTCCCATCGGAAGAAAATCCCCTCTTCGACTACGCCTCCCGTGTACGTGAGGTTTTCCGCGAAGCGGACGCTCTTGCCGAATAAGTAATGTGGGATAATCCAAAAGGCCAGCTGAGAGGAAAAACGTCTCCTCTCAGCTGGTCTTTTTTCTTTTCTCACCAAGAAACCCAGACGACAGAAGGCTTTCCGGTCTTGCTCATATAAGTTGTGCCACAAAGAGGCGTATTTCCTTTACAAACAAGACTTTCGACCGTATACTTGTATCGTGATGTAGGAGTTTGACACCAAGTCGAATAAATCGACTTGGTGCCTTTTTTGAATAAGAAAAACCCGCAAAGACAGACCTCCCTTCCGGCCCCCATAGCGGGGCCGGCCTATGTGGATCGTCTGTCTCTTTTTATTTCACAATCAAAAACCGTGCCATACCGGGGCACATAAACAAAGGAGGAAAAGAAAATGTTTAGAAACCAGAAATCCGTTTCAGCCGCCTCAACCGGCGGCAGCGAAGAGAGCACATCCTCTGTTCGTTCCGATAATACAACGTTTATCCATGAAATCTCCGCATCACGGACAACAGCATCCAAAAACGGAAGCGCCACCGAGGGATGGCGATCCGCCGGTGCTGCCTGTTCTCTTGGAATGCAACGGTCCGTATCCGGTATATACGGGCCCGCGCATTTCATGGGCATATCGGACGCCTCAGAGCCCGATTTATCAACTTCCTCCCTCCCACAACTCCATCATGAAAGGATGCCGCATCATGAATACAGAAACCCAACCGAATCCCTGGGACGATGCCAAAACCGCCGCAGCCGGCGAAGGCAAAAAGAGAAGAGGCCGTCCTCCCAGGCAGCCACGGAAGGCACCTCCCTATTTCAAGCACGCCAAGCACCTGCTGGGCGACATGTACCGGCGGGGACAGGGGAAATCGAAACAGGCGGTCCGCCTCTGTCACAAGAAGGGAAAGCGGCGGCAGCAGGAAAAGGAATATATCTTTTCCACCATGACGCTGAAGGTCTACCAGCGTCAGGTCTATTACTTTTTTCGCTGGCTTGATGAGCAGGGGATCATCCTGAAGAATTTTCAGCAGTCGCTCGAGTATGTCCAGCCGTATCTGGACTGGATGAAAGCCAAGGGGATGAGCCCTTATTCCATCAAGCTGGCAGGCTGCGCCATCCTGAAGCTCTTTCCGGGTAAATATCTCGGTCAGTATTCCTCTCCCGCAAGAGCCCGAGACGAGGTCAAAAGAGGCCGCAGGCACGACCTGGAGTATTTCCTCCGCCTGCAGAAAAACCATCCTCTGGTGTATATGATCGGTCTTGCCACAGGCCTGCGCAAGAAAAAGGAACTGTTCAAAGTGAAGGGCACGAGCCTCGTCGAGATCGACGGAAAGTACTATGTCCACACCAAGGGAAAGAACGGCCTAGTCCGGGACGCGCCGATCATCGGCGACGAGGAGACGGTCGACAAAGTCGTGAGCATGTTCCGGCAGGCGGGCGAGGAACGGCTGTTCGGAGAGACCGGGGTATTCGGAAAGCTCCCGAACTATGACCAGCATGTCCTGCGGAGCATCTATGCAGTCCGAATCTACTGCGCGCACGAGCGCCCTCTCGAGAACCTGCCCGAAGAAGACAGATACTGCTGCTCGAGAGATTACGCCGGGGTCATTCTGGACAAAAAGGCCATGAAAGCGGCCAGTCTGGCGCTCGGCCATCACCGCATCGACGTTGTCGCCTATTCGTATCTCTGGCCGATGATCACCATGCCCCCGGAGATCCAGGCCCATTTCGGGATAAAAGGCCGTGCCGTCAGGAAAGCGAAGAAAAAGGCCGAATAAAAACCTCATCCGGTCCTTCACATGAAAAAAGCCCACAGCCCGGATATCCTTTATCCGGGCTGTGGGTTTATTCCTCTGTCGAATACGTTTTGTCAGACTTTCAGGACTTTGCCGGAAGCAGCGTCCACATTGAAGGCATAGTCTGTGCCCTTATAAGAGAGTTCGACCTTATAGACCTTGCGGCCATCCAGGGTATTCAGCGTCACTTTCTTGAATTGGTCCACATCCTTCTCGGCGGCCTTGATATGCCGAAGCACATTCTCCAGAGCCAAGCCTTCCGGGATCACTCCGCCGGACACGCTGTCCAGTTCCTGATCGCTGAGCATTTTGGCGTTATTCATCTTTGTCTCCCCTTTTTCTGTTTGTGGCTCTATCCTAACACAGGAAATGTCACAAAAGCGGCACTCCATTAGTCTTTTTCCTCGTCCTCGGCATCGATCTCCGAGAGGCAGGCGGCCAGCGCGCCCAGCCTGTCGGCGAGATCCCCGGGCAGGGCCTCCTTCTTCTCCGGCAGATCGTCGCCGAAGGAGCACAGAAAACGCTGCCACTCGCCGTCGAGCAGCCTCACGGCCTCCTGGCACTGTCCGCGCAGCTGCAGATAGCTCTCCTGCGCGGCGCGGATGGTCTTCTGCTCGCGCTCCTCTGCCGCGGCCGTCAGCGCGCGGGAGCGTTCCTCCGCCTCGGCCGTCAGGCGTCCGGCCTCCGCGCGCGCGTCGGCCAGGATGGACTCGGCCTGCTCCTTCGCCTCGGCGATGAGTTGCTGCGAGATGGTCTTGGCCGAGAGGATGGCCTCGCCGATCTCCTCCCTGCCGCAGGCGAGGGCCTCCACGCGCTTGCGCAGCGAGGCGTTCTCCTCCTCCAGCGCGGCGGCGCGGCGGGAGAAGTCCCC
>JAEEGL013057508.1_pt1 | contig 14910 bp, 15 predicted proteins | sample 9134231 | NCBI WGS metagenome assembly JAEEGL01 (sample SAMN16246548, study PRJNA631951) | gut metagenome | biome: gut microbiome; feature: rumen; material: fiber-attached | host: Bos | place: Iran: Karaj | collected 2018-10
ACAGTCAAGATACTCCAGGCAAGCAAACAAGCATACGATGATTATTTGACAAACAATGACACAGACTATGTAGGTACACGCCTTCATGGTGGTGTTTATGCTATGCGTCATGGTCGTAGAGCTATCATCATCGCTATTGACGAACGCGCCAGAGCCATCAATGCGAAGAACCATCTCAATTGTATTGACTATAACAGACTTGAAGATTTGGAAGCGATAATTCAAAGCGAATTTGAAACTAAAATAACAATGGACTTCGATGCCATCAAACGTTGGAAGTCGCAATTTGGATTATGAAAAACAAGATAGTATTAGATAGGATAATTGTCGAGAAGAATCTCGTTTTATACGATTTTCATACGAATGATGAGCTGAGAGGCTATTTCAGAACTCAAAGAATGTTCATTCAGTATGAGGAAGATGTGTCTGACGTTCCATTATCTGTTTTGTCAATTCCTTTTGTGAACACGATGGCTGGCTTTTCATGGTTATCAGATTCCATGCTTTTCGTTGATGAAATAGATGCCACGTACTATGAGTCCTTCAAGCAGTTAAAGCGTGCATATAGTGAACTGCATCACGTTGCACTGCCTGGCATGTTTGTACCTTCTCGTATAGTTGAGAATGTGTTGGAGAATAATACTAAGCAGTCCATCCTTTTATTTGGCGGTGGGGTTGATTGCCATTCTTCTTTTCTCCGCAATCGTCAGACATGTTCTCACATAATAAACATCTATGGTTGGCTGAAATCAATCAATGAAACAAATGCAGTTGATGTATCAGATGAAAAGACAACTGCTCAGTATGCCCAGCAGATGGCTGTTGAAGCTATTCATGTGCGGAGCAACTTTGCATCACAATTCAATTTGACCGAAATAGATAGGAAGCTATGTGTTCCTTTAATCAAGACATCCTATTGGTATGGGCTTCTTCATCCAATGGCATTCCTTTCCATATCTTCGGTCATTGCTTGGAAATATGGCATATCAAGCCTTATCATTGCCAGTTCTTTCACAAAGGAAAGAGTAAATATTCATTGTGCCTCTTATATTACAACCGACAGCGAATTCCGGTTCGCAACAAATGGCAGCACCATGCATGATGGGTTTGAATTGGACAGACAGGACAAGGTTAAAGTGTTGGTAGATTACCAGAAGGCAACAGATAAACCATATAGAATTCAGGCATGTTCTTTCAATGACCATAATTGTTGTGAATGCGAAAAGTGTTTCCGTACTATCGTAGAATTAGTTGCTGAAAATGCTGATCCTCGAGACTTCGGTTTTAATGATATCCAGGGGTCATTGAAGCAACATTGGGAACGTATCATATCTCGCGATGTTGCTTTATGGGGAACACAAAAAGAAGGCTATTATTTCAACATCGCGTCAAAGCGTATGCGAGAGAATTACGACAATATAGCCGACAAGGAGTTTGTTGATTGGTTCCTCAATTTCGACTTCGATAAGGCCAAACGCGAAGGGCTTAGACGATACTATCGCCAGAACTTTTTCAGTATCTTAAAACGTAAATTGCGCATTCGATGAAAAAGCGCATTTTCATATCCATGCACTACATGGAGATTGGCGGGGCAGAGATGGCATTGGTTGGCTTGCTCCAGTCCATGGACTACACCAAGTATGATGTGGATCTGTTCCTCCATGCTCATCGTGGAGAGATGATGCGGTTCATCCCAAAGGAGGTGAATCTGTTACCCGAAATAAGGAAGTATAGAATGCTGGAGGAATCTATTATGTTATGTCTTAAAGGTGGGTGTTATGATTTAGCCATTTGCAGAATTCTATCGAAGTTAATGCGAAAAATTTATTTTTATTTTCACAAGAATGAGAAGGATGATGATGGATATTTTCGATCATATATGACAACTTGGTTGCTTCCTAATATCAATGCTGGGACAGATTATGATATGGCGATTAGTTTTTTAACTCCACATAACATAGTACTCCAAAAAGTTACTGCTCTCAAAAAAATAGCATGGATTCATACAGATTACTCCACACTAAAATTAACCTGTAATCTTGTGAAACCTGTCTGGGAAAAGTATGACCACATAGTTTCTATATCAAAAGATGTTACAAATACATTTGTTGATATTTTCCCATCTTTATCAAACAAAATAATAGAGATGGAGAATATTCTTTCCCCGGAATTCGTTCGCAAACGTTCAGAAGAATTTCAAGTGGAATTCAACGAAAACGAATTCCGCGCATTAAAAGCGCGCCTTGGTGCTAGAGCATCCATGAACCTTAACCCTAACCTTAACCCTAACAAAAGCAGCAACGATAACTTTCCGCTCACCGCTAAACGCTCACCGCTAAACGTTAACTATGTTAACCTTTTGAGCGTTGGTCGTTTTTGCGAAGCGAAGAACTACGATAATGTACCCGATATTTGTTCTAGAATAATCTCTAAACTTTCAAGTGACTCTAAACACTACACTCTAAACTCTAAACTTTCCATCCGATGGTACATCATCGGATGGGGTGGCGACGAGGAACTCATCCGCAGGAAGATTGAAGAAGCTGGGATGCAGGATCATGTCATTATTCTCGGTAAGAAGTCCAATCCTTACCCTTATATCAAAGCTTGTGACATCTATGTGCAGCCATCTCGATATGAGGGGAAGAGTGTAACGGTTCGTGAGGCTCAGATGCTTTGCAAACCAGTCGTGGTGACGAATTACCCTACAGCCAAGAGCCAGATACAAGATGGTATAGATGGCCGTATTGTTCCGATGGATAACGAAGATTGTGCTCAAGGTCTGGCAGAATTCATTTTGAACAAAGAACTGCAGAAACAGGTGACCGAATACCTCAAAACGCATGACTATGGGAACGAAGCTGAAGTAAAGAAAATAGATTTATTATTTGAATAACAATGAAGGGATTACTCAACAGATTATTGTTCAAATTTATTCACCAGCAATGGAATATCGCCATAGCAGAGCGAGATAATAATCTGAGACTAAAAAATATACATTGGATAAAACATTCATACTCGGATCGATGGTTTGCAGATCCCTTTATCATTAGTGAGTCGCGGGATTCATACATAGTCCTTGTAGAGGAGTTCATGAGAGATTCGAAGAAAGGACGTTTAGCCAGACTGACAATATCTAAAGGTGATTTTAGAATACTTTCCAATGAAACAGTATTAGATTTGCCTACCCATTTGTCATTCCCTAATCCAATTAGTGTTGACGGAGAAATGTATATCTACCCTGAAAATGGACAATCGGGAAAGACATTATATTACGAATATGGTGAGACATTGCATAATCCTCAAGAACTCTCTCCCCTTCCTTTAGCTGATGCAGTAATCTTTAAAAATGAAAATACTTATTATCTTCTATACACAATAGGGAAGGAATGTAACGGGAATGTCCTTCAAGTTGCTTGTGCTGATACGCTATTTGGCAATTATAAGCATATTCAAGAAATAAAGTTCTCTGATAACATTGCTCGCCGAGCTGGTAATGTGTTTGAGTGGGAAGGAAGAATCATTAGTCCTGCACAGGTATGTAATAAAGAATACGGTGAAGGTGTTTCACTGCAAGAAATTGTATTTGTTGGTGATGATATTCAAATAAAAGAAATAACCCGTCTTGAACCACCAACAAAAGATTATCCTGATGGCTTTCACACATACAATGTTTTTAAGAACCAAGTTGTTATAGATGGATATATTTATAAGTATCCATTTTTGAGAAGTATGTACTACAAACTGAGACGTTTTATATGAATAGGAGAATTATAGTATTGGGTTCTGACCATTATAATGCCATAGGTGTTGTTCAGAGCTTGGGAAAGGAGAATCTTCATGTAATTGTTGTCATAAATAATAAAGGTAACGATTCTCTTATTGCTCAAAGCAATTATGTTAAAGAATTATATCAGGTTCAAGATTTCAATGAAGGAATTGATTTGATAGCTAATCTACTCGTAGATGAATCACCTACTGTTATAATTCCATGCGGAGACGAAGCTGCACTTTTTCTGGAGAAAAACAGAGAAAGATTAAAGGAGCATTTTGTTTTTCAATATGTTTGTAAGAATCATTCATTGTATCAATTAATGGATAAGAATATACAAACCATATTTGCCATTAATAATAATATCCCGGTACCTGTTTCTTATGATGTTTGCTCAATTCCTTCATTACCTAAGGAAGTTCCGTTCCCATGTATAATAAAACCCCTTTTAAGTTGTGAGGGTGACAAAAAGGATATTTGTTTAGCCTACTCTGCAGAAGAACTTCATAATAAGGTGGCAGACATGTTGCAGCATACGCCTCGTGTTATCGTTCAACAATTTATTCAGGATAAAAGTAATGAATTAAATATCTTAGGATGTAGTTTTACAAATGGAGACTGTATATTACCATTATGCATAGAAAAGTTGCGCGTTCATCCTATAGGTACGGGGTCTGTATCAGTTGGAATGGTTCGTACTTTTAATGAAGACGAGTTGAAACTAAAAGATAAAATTGTCTCAATGGTACAAGAAATGGGATATGTTGGCCTATTCTCCTTTGAATTTGTTGTAGACAAGGAAACAGGTAAGTACTATTTTATTGAGATGAATTTACGCAATGACGCATTAAATACATTTTTGGTAAAAGCAGGTGTCAATCTTCCATACCTACATTATCAGGACTTAATCGGAGAACCATTAAAAAAATATCATCCAACACAGAAAAGTCTTAAAATGATTTGTGAACCAATACATATGGCTTCGTTACATCATAAAAGCATAAATGCAATAGAATGGTTGAAAGATATTTTTACTGCTGATTCCTTTATGCTATATGATAATAATGACAAGAAAATCTTTATTTCACAGTTCTTACGTCCATTAAAAAGGATTTTAAAAAGATATGTAGTTAAACGATACAAATAATTATCAATACTAAATCTTCCCTAGTTTGAGTTAGTTTGGGGATGAGAGATGTCAGATTATATAATAAACATGAATAGCAACGTCGCAAACAGTTTTTCATTATTTCTCTATGGCATGAGAGTGAGGAGCATATGATAGAACAATTATTAAATATTAACAACAAAATGAACACGCTTGAAGATAGAGAATATTGGATAGATGCAGTAAGGTCATTTGCATGCTTATGTGTTATAACGACTCATGCACCTATCCCCAATTGTGGATCTGGGGAAGGACTTATTTCCATCTTTAATTACTATTCTGTTGGAGGTGCCTCGATCTTATTTTTTATGATTTCAGGAGCATTAATTTTCAACAAAACTCAAAACATGTTCCCTTTTATAAAGACTCGTTTTATGCGCGTCTTTTTTCCTATGGTATTTTGGACCATTGTTTATTTGGTAATTGAATTAATTAGAGGAAACATAAGCTTCGTTGAACTAGTAAAATCGATTCTATTAATACCATTTTATCCACAACAAGGTACTTTCTGGTTTATATATGTTATTTTTGGAATATATTTACTTACTCCAATGGTATCCACATGGCTAAATAAATGTAAAAAATCAGATCTGGAATTCTTCATGGTATTTTGGTGTTTTACATTGATTATACCATATTTGGAAATATGGCTGCCTAGTTTGTCAAAGAGTACAAACATTACAGGAATGTTATATTATTTTAGTGGTTATTTAGGTTTTGCCATCTTAGGTTTTTATTTAAGACGATATGTGTCATTTTCTTTTTCATCCTTCTTTTGCATGTTTTTATGTATAGCAATTGCTTTCTTCCCGTGGTTACTGTACTACTTTACAGATATACCCCATGGGCTAATACAAAATAGGATGTCCATCAATCATATGTTTCTGGCAGCATTATATTTTCTAATGATGAAGGCAATGAGGTTCTCGCCTCGAGCGAAGTTATTATTATATGATTTTGCTCAACATACATTTGGGATTTATTTAGTTCACATCATTGTAATGAAGAGGCTGTTGTGGCCATTGTTAACCCCGCTAAAAATCCATTATTTAATACAGATTCCACTAATTACTATTTTGACGGCTGTGATTTCATATTTCATAGTACATATTATGTCAAAACTCCCCTATTCAAAATATACAGTAAGTTTTTCTTCGAAAAAATGATACCCCAAATAATTCATTATTGCTGGTTCGGGGGTAATCCCTTGCCTGAGTCAGCAAAGAAATGCATCGCATCGTGGCGGAAGTTCCTTCCGGATTATCAAATCAAGGAATGGAACGAAGACAATTTTGATGTGAATAGCATTCCATATACTCAGCAAGCTTACGAGGCTAAGAAATATGCTTTTGTGAGTGACTATGCGCGTTTCTGGATTCTTTACAAGTATGGTGGTCTGTATTTTGATACTGATGTGGAGATCATCAAACCTCTGGATGATATCATAGAACGTGGGCCGTTTATGGGGATTGAGGTAAGAGCCAAGGAAGGTGAGTATCCTCAAGTTGCTCCAGGTCTTGGTTTGGGTGTTACTCCAGGTCATGAACTTTATCAGGTGTTGTTGGACAAGTATGCCTCTTTAAGGTTTTTGAACGAGGATGGTTCGTTGAACCAGAAGACTATCGTTAAATACAATACCGAAGTGCTCCGGGAACAGGGATTGCGGCCTTCAAATGATCTCCAAGAAGTGGCAGGAGTATGGATATATCCAGCCGACTATTTCAACCCCCTTGACAGCCTGACTGGCAAGTTGAAATTGACAGACAATTCCCGTTCCATTCATTGGTACATGAACTCCTGGAGCGACAGCTCTGCCTTTAGGCAGTGGCTCTCACGCATATCACATTGTCTGTTTGGAACGAAACTGAATCAGCTGAAATCAAAATTTAACAAATCATCCCTGTAAAATAAGGTTTTACAATGTTACCTGCTTCGTTATACTCCCCAGTTTATTTGCTTATTGTCACTTTCTTGACATTTTATGCCATGCAAGTGTATAATCAGCGTGTTTTAAGTAATCTGTATCGGACCATAACATCTAAGCAACTTTTTGCATTATTGGTTTGTGTCTTCATTATCTTTTTCATAGGTATGCGCCCAGTAAGTGGAAAGTACTTCGTTGATATGGCATCTTATTATAATCAGTATTTAATTGCATTTGGAGATAGATTCTTCTTTGAGAAAGAAACAGAGAATCTTTTCTTTGATAACTGGATGGCCTGGATGGCAAGCGAAATGGTTGATTTTTCACATGTAATGATAATATTTGCAGTAGTATACTTTGGTATGATGTATGTGGCTTGCCGAAAACTATTTCCCAAAGATACACTGCTAGCCTTTATTGTCTATCTCGCAGCGTTTTCAACATTTTCTTATGGAACAAACGGTATGAAGGCAGGTATGGCTGCTTCCACGTTTTTGGTAGCATTAGCTTATTATGATAAATTGTGGCTAACCATTCCTCTTGCGCTGTTTACGTATACTCAGCACCATTCTATGTCTCTTGTCATAGCCTCTTACATTCTTGTGTTATTTGTTAAAAATCCTAAATATTACTTTGCAGGGTGGGTTATATCATTCCTAATAGCATTATTTCATATAAAATATTTTCAAATTCTCTTTGCCGGATTTACAGATGAAGGTGGTGCCGAATATTTATTAAGTGCACGTAATTCAGGTTTTCGCTTGGATTTTATTTTATACAGTGCAATGCCTGTAATAATTGGCTATGTGATGATATTTGAGTATAAGTTATTACAATCCAGAACATATAACATTCTACTAAATTTATATCTTACCACAAACTCATTTTGGATGCTTTGTATGTATGCCAACTTTAACAACCGAATTGCATATCTGAGTTGGTTCCTATATCCTGTTGTACTTCTATATCCCTTTGTAAATATAAATTGGCATGGACAACAAATAAGATATTTGAGATATGCAGTATATGGGCATCTCGCTTTTACGCTGTTCATGACATTTATTTATTATTGACAAGATGGCACGTATATCCGTTCTTATGGGCATTTATAATTGTGCCCCGTATTTGCAGGAGGCGTTGGATTCGCTCTATGCCCAGACCTGTCAGGATTTCAAGATTATTCTTTGCGACGATGGCTCGAAGGATGACACCTATGACATTGCCCAAAAGAATGCAGCAGAACATGACAACATCGTTCTGATTCGCAATGAGAAGAACATGGGGTTAAACTATACTTTGAACCATTGTCTGGAATATGCCGACACAGAGTATTGTGCCCGGATGGACGGTGATGATATCTCGCTGCCTACAAGATTTGAAAAAGAAATAAAGTTTCTGGATGAGCATCCAGAGTATGCTGTTGTCAGTTGCCCAATGATTTACTTTGATGAGAAAGGCGAGTTTGGACGAGGGCAAACTGGTGGCGAGCCTAGCAAGGAAGTCTTTAATTACAAAGTACCATTTTGCCATGCTCCCTGCATGGTGCGAACCGAAGCTTACAAGGCTGTAGGAGGCTATTCTGTTGATAAACGTTTGTTACGTCACGAGGACTATAATCTGTGGATGAAAATGTTTGCTAAAGGGTATCGTGGATATAACTTGTCCGAGCATCTATATGCGATGAGGGATGATAGAAATGCCACCAAAAGACGAACTATAAAAGGTCGTCTAAATGGTGTTTATGCACACTGGTTGGCATATAGAGAATTAGACCTCTCATTCTTTAGTTGGCTAAAGTTCAGTGTGATGAACATTACGAAAGGTATCATGCCTAAGTTTATGTATGAATATTTTCATAAAAAGAGTTTTTCCTAAACTGTGTCATTCTTTATGAAAAGTACATTTTCATATGATTTATATCGTTCCGAAGGAGAACGAAGCAAGTTGTTGAAAGTAAAATTGCGAAAAATCTTTTTCACTCCTGGCTGTACATATATTTTCCTGTTCCGCCATGCAAGTGAAGCTCGTAATCCAATATGCAAATGTTTCTGGCTGTTTTGGCTGCACTTGACTAAAGTAATTACAGGCATACAAATACCTGTTGGAACCAAAATTGACAAGGGAATGCGAATCCTTCATTTTGGTACCATTGTCATTAATCCTGATGCAAAAATTGGCAAGAACTTTAATATCGCCCAAGGATGTCTTATTGGTATGAGTGAGGGTAAAAAGGCCGGAACTCCGATAATTGGTGATAACTGTTTCATGGGAGCGAACTCAATTGTCATCGGAAAGGTGAATATAGGCAACGATGTTTTAATCGCACCAGGAGCATTCGTAAACTTTGATGTTCCAGACAATTCTATTGTCATCGGCAATCCAGGTCAAATCATTACGAGAGACAGCTCTCCTACAAAAAAATACATTGTCTATTCAATAGATTCAATAGAATAATGAAACGCGTATTAGAAATTATAAACCTACCAGGCTCTGCTATAAATTTTATTGGAGGTCAATTTAAGTATCTTCGAGAAGAAGGTGGATATGACATGCATCTGATTTGCTCTCCTGGAGGAGGGATAGAATCATTCTGTCAAGGAAACGGGGTTCACTACCACCCTATAGAACTTCGCAGACAAGTATCTGTATGGAGAGATGTCATAGCCCTATGGAAGATTTGCAAATACATTAAGTCTAACCATATAGACATCGTGATTGCCCATCAACCCAAAGCGCGTCTTTTGGGTATGATGGCTTGTGTACTGACAGGCGTAAAACATCGTATCATCTTCTCTCATGGCATTCTTTATGAAACCATGACAGGATTCAAACGTTGGCTGATTATACAAAACGAGAAGATTACTTCAAGTTTAGCTACACGAGTTGTATGTGTTAGCCATTATGTAAAGGATCAGAGAATAAAGGATGGAGTAGATAAGCCTTTGAAACAAGTTATTCTAGGCAGGGGATCTTGTAATGGCATAGATACCATTAACAAATTTAATCCCCAATTGATAGACAAAGACTTAGTTGAAGATAAAAGAATCTATTATGGTATTAACAGCAATGACTTTGTGGTTGGATTTTGTGGGAGGCTTGTTAAAGACAAAGGTATAATAGAGCTTGTAGATGCGTTTAATATGTTAAAAGTGTCTCATCCAGATACGCGTATCAAAATGCTTATCGTTGGACCACCAGAGATAAGAGATGGACTACCAAAAGAAACCTTAGCGTTTTTAAAGGAATCCAAGGATGTAGTTTTCACTGGACGCATACCGTATAATGAAATCCAAACATATTATATGCTGATGGATGTTTTGGTTCTGCCTACTCACCGAGACGGATTAGGTATGGTCGCGATAGAAGCATCCGCTATGGAGAGGCCTGTCATTGTCTCTGATTTCACAGGGAGTGCAGAAACCATTCAGGAAGGTGATACTGGCTTGTATATTGATAAAACGCCTCAGTCAATAGTTAAAGCTGTAGAGAAGTGTTTTGATAAAGACTTTGCCAAGCAACTTGGCCAGTATGGTCGTAAGTTTGTTTGTGAAAACTTTGAACATACTGAAGTCAGAAAGCATGTCTTGAAGTTATTAGACGAAATAGATTAAATGTCAAGTATTCTCCTTATAGGTGCAGGAACACAGGCTTTGGCAATCGTAAAAGGTTTGGCTAAGGCTGGGCATGATGTTTGCATGTTGACAGGTGAACATGGCAACTATGCCGATGTGTCGAGGTATATAAGCATGTGCTTCTACTGCCATATTCCGACTATGAGCGATGAGTTCCTGAAGTATATAGAAGGACTTATCGGCAAAGAAGGAATAGATGTCCTGATTCCGACTGGGGACGAGTCTGCAGAGTTCCTCAGCAAGAACAAGGAGCGATTGCACAAGATTGTGAAGTTCACAGTTCCTGATTACGAATACTTCTTGGAGGGCTATGACAAGAACAAACTGATGTCGCTTTGCCAGGAAAAAGGTTATCCCCATCCTCAAACAGTTGACTTGTCGAAAACAAGCATTCACGATGAGAAGTTGCAGTCGTTCCCTTATCCTGCCATGCTGAAGCCCAATTGTACAACTGGTGGACGAGGGATGGTTGTGGTGAACAGTCACGAAGAACTGCTCCACAAATATCCTGACCTCCATAAGCAGTATGGCGATTTTCACTTGCAGCGCTTCATCCGTGAAGGGGGAAGACAAGTGAAGATACAGTTGTGTGTCGATAAGGATGGTAAGTTGATCGCGCATTCTGCGATGCATAAGGTGAGGTGGTATCCTGTCCGAGGTGGCTCGAGTTGTTGTGCAATAAGCATTGAAGAGCCCAAGATGACGGAGGTTTGCTTGAACATCTTGCATGACATCCATTGGGAGGGCTTTGCCGATTTCGACCTCATAGAAGACCCAGGCACACATGAACTGCTCATCATGGAAATCAATCCACGACTACCAGCTTGCCTTGGAGCAACTGTTCATGCCGGAGTGGAATGGGGGCAGGTTCTCGTGGATCAGGCTATGGGGAATGAGCCGAAGACGTATGAGTACAAGACTGGGGTCGTGCTGCGACACTTAGGCTTCGATGTACTTTGGTTCCTGAAATCACCCAAAAGATTCTCCACAAAGCCTTCATGGTTCCACTTTTTCGGAAAGAACGTGTTCTATCAGGACATGGATGGATGGACAGACCCCAAGCCGTTCCTCGTCGGCACTTACCATAATATAAAGAAACTATTCGACCCCTCGTTCAAGGAGGCGAAATCGATATGAACAGATACGACTATATTGACATTTCCAAGGGTATTGGCATTCTGATGGTGGTATGGGCCCACATCATGCTTGCGGGCTGGACACACCAGATGATCTATGCTTTCCACATGCCCTTGTTCTTCCTGCTTTCTGGCATGTTGTTCCGCAGAGAGAAATACGCTTCTTTCGGCGGTTTTCTTGTGCATCGTGCCAAGAGACTGCTGATTCCTTATGCCATCTATTCTGTAGCGACTTGGGTGATTTGGGCTGCGTTTCGATATTTTCGGCATGATGAGGTGGACAGTTACCTGATGCCTTTGCTGCAGACGTTTATAGCACGAGGCAGCGGAGCGTTCTTCGTTCACAATTCTGCATTGTGGTTCATTCCTTGTTTGTTCTTGGTTGAAATCCTGTATTTCTGGATTTGCAAGTTAGGCAAATGGGGATGCTTCTTTATCTGTTTCGCTTGTGCCGCCTTGAGCTTCGGACTGGGAGCAATATATGGTGGCGATTATTGGTTCACGCCTTATTGGAATGCTGATGCTGCATTGATAGCCTTGCCTTTCTATTGTGTAGGAAACATGTTGACAAGGGAAATTGGTCATGAACGGATAGTCCAGTCTGTGACGAACAACAAGGTGTGGTCTGTTGTTCTATGCATCATCATGACTATTGTCCTTTTCTGGAGTTCCACATCATTCGGTGAATGCAGTATGGGTTCGAGTTCTTATGGTTGTCAAGGTTGGATATTTCTGTTGAGAGCATTCCTCGGTTGTGCATGGTTGATTTGTATTTCAATCTTAATAGAGGCGATAGAGTGGGGTGACTGGTTAATTCATTACTTAAAGTGGGCAGGTATAAACAGTTTGGATATCATGTGTTTACATATTCCTGTAAAAGGCGTATGCATGATACTTGTAGCAATGGCTCTGAAATTGACAGTCGATGATATAAGTGTCAGTGAGTTGTATTCATTCTATGCGTTTGTGCCGACCATGATTGTCGTATGGCTGTGCATCCGAATCTTCCCTGTAGGCACAATAACTCGTAAATTTATTTAATTGAATGAACATCCTGACTTTTGATATTGAAGAGTGGGCATGGAGCAAAGCTGGTGGCTATGGTACACCAGAAAAATATGCTGAATATGATGACTACCTTTACCGTATTCTCCATCTGCTGGACGAACGTAAAATTAAAGCCACATTCTTTTGTACAGGAATGATGGCGACGGATTTCCCTCAAGTTTTGAAGAAAATTGCTGAAAAGGGTCATGAAATAGGGTGTCATTCTCATCGTCATACATGGATGAATAAAATGACGGAAAAAGAAGCGAAAGAAGATACACATGCTGCTATAGATGCTTTGGAACAATGTATCGGTAAGAAGGTCGTCAGCTATAGGGCACCAGCATTTTCTATCGGTGAAAGCAATAAGTGGATGTTTGAAATATTGGCAAATGAAGGCATTATTTTTGATTCTTCTGTATATCCGTCATCTCGTGATCTTGGCGGTTTCCCAACCTTTAAATCGCCTACCCCTTGTACAATTCAGTATGCTGGCATGAGTTTGAAGGAATATCCCATTAGTCTTGCGAATATTCTAGGCAAGCATATGGCATATTCGGGCGGTGGTTATTTCCGTTTCTTCCCTTTGTGTTTAGTCAAAAAAATAATAGCTAAGAATGAATACACAATGTGCTATTTTCATATTCTTGATTTAATACCCGAGAAAAGTGGTGTTCCTTCGAAAGGACATTATGAATCGTATTTTAAAGAGCCTGGAACATTGAAGAATAGGTATATGCGATATATAAAATCAAATCTTGGTAAGAAGAATGCTTGGGGAAAGTTGGAGAACCTGATAAAAACAGAGGATTTTGTAAATATCGTACAAAGTTCATCAAATATGGATTGGAGCAAGGCTCCGAAAGTGGAGGTGTAATTGTTGTGACAGAAATAAAATCTTATATCTCTAGCACCATTGTTGGAATACCCGCACCTTTCTATAGGATTCTTCTGGTGGTGTTCGGGGTCGGTTTGTTTACGTTGGTATGGAGTAGGGGAGTACGGGAGGGGCTGCGTTCTGGCGCGGTCCTTCTTCTTGTGGAATGGGTGTTTGTCTTGTTGGGTATCGCCGTCATATTCCGCGAACCTGGTGCAGAGAGGGCATGTAACCTGATTCCGCTGAGCAGTTATTTCCAAATCTCAGAGGACAGTTATCTGATGGAGAAGGCTGCAATCAACATCCTGAATGTCGTGTTGTTCTTCCCTGTGGGGCTGCTCCTGGGGCTTGGATTCAGGAGCATGACTTGGAAAAGGGCACTCGCCATAATCTTCGGGTTGTCGGTAATGATCGAACTGCTCCAACTGATTTTCAAGTGCGGACTCTGTGAGGTGGATGATGTGATTCATAATGTGATTGGAGGGGGGATAGGATATTTAACCATAACGATTTCCGCGCATTAAAAGCGCGCCGTGGTGCTAGAGCATCCACGAACGATGACGAAGACGATAAACTAATTAACCCTAACCTTAGCGAACACAAGAATAGCCGCTCCTTGATGATTCAGGGGCGGCTATTGTTTTTCAGAGGGGACCTTTGCCGAGACAGCTTGTGGTCGTTATTGCGGTCAGGGCAGCGGTTATGGCGGCCACAATGACCTTCAGGATCAGTTCCCAGATGTTCTTGTTTTTCATGGCATTTTTAGTGGTTAGCGGTTAATGGTTAATGGTTAGCGAGGATGCTTGAATAGCTCAAACCCTCGGTTAATAGTTTCCTCATCGAGGATTATGCCGCATTCTTGACGGGCCATTGCCTGGACCAGGCGGGGCCATTCTTTTTCTGTCAGGCGTTCGTTGCCTCCGAAGCCAGTCCAAAGACAGACATTCCGGATGTACTTTTCGGTGTTGTTTTCCGAAGGTGGTGCCCATCGAGAAATGATGTCGCGAATACAGTTGGCATGGTACTTTGCGGAATAGGTGCGAAGCAGAACGAAAGCAGCGCGAAGGCCGAATTCGATGGAAGAGAAGCGGACGAAAGACCCACCCCCGTCCCCTCCCTGAATGGAGGGGAGTTCGCCTTTCCAATGGGTACCTGCAACCCGCCGAATATTCAGCGGATTGCAGTTAAGGGGGAGACCCCTCCCGACCTCCCCTCTAGGGGAGGAGTTTTGTTGAGTTTTCATGGCATTTGATTTCAACCTCCCCCCCAAGCACTCCCCCAAAGGGGCAATCGCCTGTTGGGAGCAGAGCGATTGGGGAGCGCAAGCGACGGAGGGCAAGGCGGGGAGGGGGCT
>JAEEGL010195715.1_pt1 | contig 14909 bp, 10 predicted proteins | sample 9134231 | NCBI WGS metagenome assembly JAEEGL01 (sample SAMN16246548, study PRJNA631951) | gut metagenome | biome: gut microbiome; feature: rumen; material: fiber-attached | host: Bos | place: Iran: Karaj | collected 2018-10
AAGGGCACAGCAGCTGGCTGATGAAAATGACAGGCTCAACGTAGAACTCAGAGCTGAGAAGACTCGCCTCGAAGAAGAGAATGCAAAGCTCAAGGCGTCTAAGACAAAGATCTTAAATGACATGAGAGCCGAGCAGAAGAGACTTCTCAAAGAGCAGGAAGAAGAGCTGAGCCAGGAACTCCGTGACTTAAGAAAAAGATCCAGAGATATGGATAACCGTAAGCGTGAGCAGGAACTCGATAAGATCAGAAGGAAGCTCAGAGCGGGAATCGAAGATCTCACTGAAGAAGCTGACGAGGCAGTTGATTCTGTTGCGTTGAGCGGTGAACCTGTAAAGGAAGTAATCAAGGGTGAGTGCTACTATGTGCCGTCACTGGGACAGACAGGTATTGCAGAATCTGACCTCTCGAAGAGCGGCAGCGTTAACATCCTATGCGGCAGCATGAAGATCGCAGTTAAAAAGAGCCAGCTCATGATGCCTACCAAAGCGCAGCGTGATGAATTCATGAGAACCAAAACCGGCAAGGCAGCATCTAAGGGCAAGGGTATTTCTGCTAAGGGCAACGCTGCTGATATTTCAAAGGCAAAGTTCAATGCAGCTTCTTCTACGAAGGCTGAACTCATGCTTATCGGAATGACGACTGCAGAAGCAGAATCTGTACTCTACAAGTATCTGGAGGACTGCTCTCTGGCAGGTATCAAAGAAGCAAGGATCGTTCACGGCAAGGGTACAGGCGCATTGAGATCCTGCGTGCAGGACATTCTCATAAAAGATGACAGAGTCGAATCTTACCGTGCAGGAGCCCAAGGTGAGGGCGATGCCGGTGTTACCGTAATCAAATTGAGGTAAGGGGAAAAGGACATGGCAGAAAATCAGACAGATAAACAGGCTGTAAAAGAAACCGCAGCTGCTGTTGAACCCAACAAGAAAAAGCTTAGGATAGGATTTGCGTTTTTAGCGCTGGTTCCGCTTGCAGTTTTTCTAATGATTCAGACAGTAAGCCAGGTGCCTTTCATCATTATGGCTGCTGCAGAAGTTATGAATGGCGGAGCCGCTACCGGTCTGTCCGAAACATTTGATTTCTACGAGAGCCTCATGCTGGTTTTCAACGAGAAATACTCTTTGTATGCTTATCTTATATATGCTGTGATAGGTCTCGTAGTTTTCGGAATCTGGTATTACAAGGGTTTTGTTAAGAACAGCCCGAAAGTAAAGTTCGGCCAGGTATTCGGAGTAAAATCCGTTTTGGCATCCATAGGAATAGTTGCAGGATTCTACTTCTCGATTAATGCAGTACTTACATTGCTTATGCAGCTGTTGCCTGATCTCATGGAATCTTATAATCAGCTGCTTGAGATGGCAGGAATCGGTTCTAATACGCTCGTAACAATTATTTATGCGATCGTTCTGGGACCTGTTCTCGAAGAACTCGTTTTCCGTGGAGTAATTTACTCATATTTGGAGAAGGCCGGTTTAAGGCCCATGGTTGTAATTCTCATTACGGGCATTTTGTTCGGATTTGTTCATATGAATGTCGTACAGAGTACATATGCGGCTATTTTGGGAATCCTGTTCGGATTCTTAAGATATAAGTACCGTTCAATTAAGCTGACGATCTTCGCGCATATCCTGCTTAACTTCTCTGGAACATACGGTGAGATGGCATTGCACAAGCTGGGATTAAGCGACAGCATTTATATTATCCTCGGCGGAATCGGACTCTTTGTTATTGTATTTTCAGCTGTTTTGGTTAACAGCGATAAAAAAGCTTTTAAGGCTTCAAATGAGGGTCAGGAACAGTTGAACTAATTTTATGATTATTTGGTATACTTAAAATGTAAATCAAATTTTATCGGGAGAAATTCACTTGAAGAGCGAAGAAGAACAGATGTCAGAGGCCCTGGTAAGGATCTTTGAAAATGTTGTTTTAACAGAAGAAAAGTCTCTTCAGGCAGGTTATTTCAAAGACCTGTCTATAGCTGAGATGCATACACTTACTGCCATCGGACCCTACGACGCACGTACTATGACAAATACGGCAGAGGATCTGGGCATTACTACAGGCACCCTTACAGTTGCGATAGACAGACTCGTTAAGAAGGGTTATGTCCACAGAGAGCGCGATAAGCGTGATAAGAGAATCGTCAGAATCAGCCTTACACACACCGGTAAACTCGCGTGCAGAATGAACAGCAAGTTCCATAGAGTATTGGCTAAGCACATTCTGGCGGGATACGACGAAAAAGACAGAAAGCATCTTTTAGACCTGGTCGATGAAGTTGACAGATATGTGGAACAGCAGCTCAAGCGCTACGACAGCAGTGAGAATGTGCGCGCGACTGCAAGGCAAGTAGCAAAGGATACGACAAAGGAGAAGAATTAATATGAGTGATTCTAAGATCCAAAGAGAGAAGGTTTTCGAGGACGTTGTAAGAATTATGGCTGAGACACTTGAGATTTCTCCTGAGGAGATTAGTGCGGATCTCAGTTTCAATTCTGACCTGCCTTTTGATTCATTGCAGCTCTACGAGTTCGTAATCGATGTGGAAGAAACATACAACATCCGTCTTCCTGATGAAGTTTTGGACGAAGTTAAGACTGTTTCCGATATCGTAGACGTTATTATCAAGCTTGCTGATAAATAAGATACGGTTTATAGTGTCTGAAATTCCCTAAAATCGAACTGGCAGTTCGAAATTAGAGAATTTGACTCTATGTAATTTCCGAAAATATCGGAGTAAATAATGAAAAAACTTTTTATTGTTAACAGCAGAGCGGATACAAAAGCTCTTGCCAGATTTAAGGTCGCGTATGCAGATTGCCTGAGCGGCCGCGAAAGTGAAGCACGCGTAGTTTATACGGAATTTGCCGGCCACGCCAGTGAAGTGGCATCCAAGGCTGCTACAGAGGAAGATCTGTTGGTAGTTGCCTGCGGCGGTGACGGTACTATCCATGAAGTAGCCAATTCTCTTGCACAGTCCCAGACTCCCATGGCGGTTATTCCGCTCGGAACAGGTAATGATTTCACAAGATCTGTGATGAATGAAGATCACAGAAGCAACTGTGAGATCTGTGTAAGCGATATCTTTAATGACAAATTCAGCGTTAAGGACACAGACATGATCAGAGTCACATCTTTTGACCGCAAGGGTACAAAGATCGATTCCAGTTCGGCATGGTGTCTAAACGTTGCATCCATAGGTCTCGATACCGAAGTTCAGCTCAGAGCCAAAGGTAAGGTGCTCGCCAACCCTAATTCCAGTCTGGTAAGAAGCACGGCTTATATTACATCGGCTCTCGGGTGCATCTTCGGAAACAGGAAATTCAATTTCAAATTCAATGCGAAAAGGTCTAATGGCGGCCCTGAAGAGTCTGCAAATGAACTGTTTACGCTATTAGCGGTCTGTAATGCATCTTATTACGGTGATGGTTTCTGCCCGGCTCCTAATGCCAAAATTGACGACGGTCTCATGGACTGCTGTGCAATTGGCGCGGTAAACCTGCCCAGAGCCCTGTTCCTTCTTACAAAATACAAGAAGGGCAGACATGAGGGCTATAACGACGTAGATACGTTTACGACCGGTGCAATTACTGTAGAAGCAACGGGATTAAGGGATTTGAACGGAAATTACGACGGTGAGGATTTCTCCGGCCATAAAGTAACTTTCGAGTGTGTTCCCGGAGCCCTCAAACTGGCAACTTATAACGCGTAATTTCACCACAATCAGTTTTGCCGTATTCTGTCATGCTATTTTTTATTATTTATTGGTATAATCAAGAGTTATGAAAGACACTATTGTTAATTACAGAAAATACGGTGTAAGTGACAAGGCTCTTGAGGCTGCTTCTAAGGCTGAAGAGGCTTTGGCTGACGTTTATGCACGTATTGATGACATCGTGACTTATAACGAGCTCAAGGTTTTGGACGCGTTCAGAAGCGAGAAATTCTCTGATACACATATGGGCCTTACATCCGGATATGGTTATGACGATGTAGGCAGAGAGAAGATAGAGAATATCTTTGCAAAGGTATTCGGAACCGAGAAGGCTTATGTCAGATGGCAGATCAGCACTGGTTCACAGGCTATTTCCGCTATGCTCTACGGCGTCTTAAGACCCGGAGACATCATGCTCTCCGTTACGGGCAGACCTTATGATACTCTCATGGCAACTATCGGCCTGTCATCCGAGAATAACGATATGTCACTCATGTCATATGGCATCAAGTACGAAGAGGTAAACCTCAAAGAAGACGGTTCACCTGATCTCGATGCTATTAAGGCAGCTATTAAGCCTGAGACCAAGATGGTATTGATCCAGAAGTCCAGAGGCTATACGGGAAGAAGAGCGCTCCTTTGCGAAGATATAAAGAAGATTGCCGATCTGGCCCATTCCATCAGAAAAGACATTGTTGTTGCAGTTGATAACTGCTATGGAGAGTTTACAGAAAAGCAGGAGCCTACAGAGGTAGGTGCCGACGTTATTGCCGGATCTCTTATAAAGAATCCGGGCGGCGGAATCGCTAAGACAGGCGGATATATTGCAGGCAGAGCCGATCTGGTCGAGAATGCCGCAAGACATCTTACAACACCCGGTCTGGGCAGCGAGGTAGGTCCTACATTGGGCGCCAATGCCATGATCGCAAGAGGACTGTTTACTGCACCTGCATGCGTAGGTGAGTGCCTTAAGGGCGCGGTTTTCGCAGCTGAGATATTGGCTGCTGAAGGTTATAAGACGAGCCCCGCTTCAACTGAATTAAGAGGCGATATCGTCCAGACTATCGAATTCGGAGATCCTGACAAGATGAGCCAGTTCTGTGCTGCAATCCAGTCTTGCTCTCCGGTTGATTCTTTTGTTACACCCGTACCGTGGGATATGCCCGGCTACGATGATCAGGTAATTATGGCGGCAGGTGCTTTCGTGCAGGGAGCAACAACAGAGCTCTCATGTGATGGCCCTATCAAGCCGCCTTATATCGCGTATATGCAGGGAAGCCTTGCAAAAGAGCAGGCTAAACTGGCCTGTATGCTTGCTGTCGGAGGTTAATTGACATGGCAGACGGTAAGCAGTGGTATTACAGCCCCCAGGATAAGGGAAATAACAGGAACCCAAATGCCAAGCCTGTTAATGCTGCAAAGAAGACAGGTAAGCCTATGGGCCAGCCTTCTTCTAAACCCGTTGGTAAGCCTGCAGGAAAGCCTGCGGGAAAACCTGCAGGAAAACCTTCCGGCAAGCCTGTAGGAAAACCTTCCGGCAAGCCTGTTGGTATGGCGCAGCCGAACCGTCCTGTTGCAGGCAAGAAGATTGTAAAGCCTTCCGGTAAGCCCGGTATGAGACCTGATAAGTCCAAGATGCAGGGTCAGAAGCCTGTTAAGACTCAGGGACAGGTACCCGGCGTTAAGAACGAGAAGAGCATTATCCCCCAGATGAATCCTGCGGATAAGACTCCTGTCCAGGCCAAAAAGCCTGTATCTTCTGCTAATGCTAAACCCAAGAAGCCTTTGACAAAGGAACAGCAGAAGCGCAGAGAACAGGCCAAGATCATGGAGCAGGTCAGACGCAAGGAAGAGGCTAAGCTCCAGGAACAGGCAAAAATCGAGAAGAACGAATATAAGCGTAAGAATCCGTCACAGAAGAGTGCTGAGAGCCGTGCGATCAGAAACGGTGTGTTGGGTGCAGTTGCTGTTGCGGCAGCTTTGTTGGTTCTTGTTTTCGTAGTGCATCACTTATACGACTACATCGCAGAGAAGCCGAATTTCTCATTCGTTACGACAGGTGCCGTTGAGCATACTATCGGTGCGAGAGCTCTCATCGTAAGAGACGAGGATACGATTCCCGCATCCACTTCAGGTGAGCTCGTAACACAGATTACAGAAGGATCCAGAGTTGCTAAGGGCCAGGAACTCGCAATCGTAGTTCCTGAAGAGATGAAGTCTGTTGTATCTGATTTGAGAAATGTTCAGTCACAGATCTCAGACGTTCAGCAGGAGATCATTTTGGCAGGTGACGTTGCCGAGGCTGACATCCTTTACAGAAACTATAACAAGAACCTTTCCGCGATCCTCGACTCAGTAAGATTCGATGCGATGAACGGAAATCTTAATAACATGTCATCTTACAGCGCTTCCGTAAACGTTATCCTCGATGAGCGTGAAGACGAGATGAGCAGGATCAATTTCGATGACGAGAGAATATCCGTGTTGAGAAGTGACGAGAAGGTATACGAGGCACAGGTCGAGAAATATGCTTCCGTAATCACTGCTCACAGACCGGGTATCGTTTCTTTCAGACTGGACGGTCAGGAGGATGTTCTCGATTACGGCACATTCCTCACAATGCCTGCGTCTGAGATTAAGAGTTACATTAACAATTCTGTTGGTGCCATTACAGCAGACCTGAGCGTCGATGCTGATACGGCCGTTTGCAGAATCTCCCAGAACGAGAGCCAGTATCTTACTGTTTATCTCTCATCCAACGATGCAGCGACATCAGACTTCGCTGTAGGAACAACTCATGACATCAACGTACGTACAGAAGGTATCTCAATCGATAACTGTAAGGTTGTACGTTGTGAGAGTGATTCGAGCGGAATGCTCATCACGTTTGAAACTTCCAGATACGTAGAAGACCTCCTGGATCTGAGAACGGTTGATATCGAGATCGTTATTACAGAGACAGACGGTATGAGAGTATCTGTATCCAGCCTCGTTAATACAGAATATGCACCTAAGGGTAATCCCTGCTTCTGCGTTTACATCGCGCCCGGTGCTAATGTGAGCGGAGATGCCTTTGCAGTTGAATCTCTGTTTAACATTACTGTAGTTCCTAACGTAAAGACTAACGAGGACGGATCTATAGAAGAACAGCAGAATACGGCAGTCGGCGGCTGTAGGGTAGTCCATTCCGAGTTTATGGAAGACGGTGGCCTCGTTGTCGCATTCTCAACACCTAACGATTATACGAACCTTAAAAAGCTCGAAAGGCTTTATACCGCAGGATACAAGGTTACATTTGTTGATACTGCAACCGGATTGGGCATCACAACCGAGAAGGTAATCGTATCCGATTATTCCGGTATGGCTTCCGTATATATGAATAACCAGGGCTTCGTAGAAGAAGTAAGAGTAATCCTCCTCGATAACGACAGAGAATTCGCTATCGTTGATCAGGTAGGTAAATCCTCTGTTCCTAATCTCGATACAGTTATTATTACTAACCCTAAGACTGTTAAGCCCGGAGATAAGGTCGACTGATATGGAATACGATTATAGTGAGGATCTGAAGAAAAGGATCTCTGATAATATTGCAGCTGTCCGTTCATCCATAGACGAAGCCACTGCAGCTTCCGGAAGAGAGAAGGGCAGTGTCACACTCATAGGTGTCACAAAAGTATTCCCGGTTGAATATGCAGAATCTGCTGCCATGAGCGGCCTTAAGGATCTGGGTGAGAACAGGGTGCAGGAACTCGTACCGAAGGTTGAGCGTTTCTCTGCTCTGGATATAGATGCCAACTGGCACCTCATCGGAACATTACAGAAGAATAAGGTTAAATATATTATTGGTAAGACATGCCTTATCCATTCCGTAAACAGCATCGAACTGGCAGAGGAAATATCGAAGAGATCTGTTAGTAACAATGTTACTACGTCAATTCTCATACAGGCTAACGTATCCGGTGAAGAGAGCAAGCATGGCTTTGCTCCGCACGAATTAAAGCCTGCTATAGATAAAATAATGGATATGCCTTCTGTGCAGCTCTGCGGCCTCATGACAATGGCTCCTATTGAGACATACGAGGGTCAGGCGAGGGAAGTTTTCGCTAAGACGAGAGTAATATTCGAAGATCTCAAGTCATATACAGGCCTTGATACATGGAATGTGCTCTCAATGGGTATGAGCCAGGATTACAAGAGCGCTATCTATGAGGGTTCTACACATATCAGAATCGGTACGGCAATATTCGGCGACCGCTCGCAATATAAGCCTTTGTAACATTGTTTAATCAAAAAACGTTAATTTTTGTTACATTTTGTAACATAAGCCCGTCTTAAATTACCTTCTTGTGTCATATTGCCCAAAAGTATTGAGGCAAAAATCAAAGTTCGTTAATATCCAAAGTATCTTATATGAATGTCCTTGGTCGGGCGAATTTTTAAGGAGGAAAAATCAAATGGGCACTTTTAACGTTAAGAATTTCTTCGGAAGCATGTTCACACCTGTAGAGGATGATGTTGAAGAGAACTATTACGGTGAGGAAGAGGGCTACATTGAAGAAGAAGGATACGAGCAAGAGCCTATCGCTGAGGAAGCTTTTATGGAAGAACCTCGCACCTTCGTTCAGGAGCAGCCCGCAGTTACAACACCTGTAATGCAGCAGAATGCAACAGTCATCATGCTTACACCTTACGATATCAGAACAAGCCAGATCGTTTGCGATCACATCCGTGAAGGCCACATCGTAATCTGCAACCTTACAAATACAGATAAGAACCAGCGTGTAGTTGACTACATCTCCGGCGGTGTTTATGCATTAGGCGGAAGAGTTGAGCCTACACCTGTAAAGACAACATTTGTCTGCACACCTAAGTCTGTTAACCTCGTTGTAGAGAATCAGGACAGCGAGCAGGTTGGAACTAAGGTTTCAGCTCTCTAATAGAGATTTAAAACAGAAGAATTAAGAAGCTGTACGGTTTAGTACAGCTTCTTTTTTTATGCCCGACGCGGGCCCTTCAGGCCAACATCCGCTTGAATAAAATATCTTTGTTAATATATAATTAAAAAACAAGATTCAGGGAGGATAGATTATGACACTTGAAGATCGCGAATATTTATTTGATCAGGCTCAGAGACTGTCTGAAGTCCTTAACGAAGAGACTGTCGAGCTCATGGGAATGCTCGAGAAGATTGAGGACAGAGTTGCGATCTCAAGACGTATTAATAAGCTCGAATATGAGGGCGATATCATCTTCCACGAGTTTGCTGACAGACTTCATGAGTGTGTTCAGGATACAGAACGCAGAATGAGCATTTTCCAGATTATCAGACATATCGAAGACTGTGTTGATATGGTTGATGAGCTCTCCATGACTATTGTCCGCTATAACACCAGAACAGTAAGTGCAGGTATCAAATCCAGTGTTAATGCTATCTTGGGCTGCGCTAAGAAGGAAATGAATCTTCTTAACCTTATGCGTACTTATGAGCCTGAGAACAAGGAATTGTTTACCAAGGCAATTAATGAATTCGATGCTTTTAAGGTCGATTTCTATAAGATGTATGACATGCTGATCTTCGGTTTGTTCTCACAGGCTCACGATACTGTTGACATCATCAGATGTAAGGCTATCTACGATTCTGTTAAGGACATCTTCAAGGCGTTTGAAGTAAGTGCCGACGACTGCTATAAGTACATTATGGCACGTGAAAACGGTATCGACGTTTTCGCTCAGGATAACTAAGCAAAGTATTTTCGGTCTAGCCAATGATTAATAAGATTTCCTTGCCGGACGGATACCAGGTGGTTTGGTCCGACGAGTTCGGCAACAATACTTTAGATAAAACCATATGGTCTGCTGAAGAACGCCGGTCCGGTTGGATTGACGGTGAGTGCCAGGAGTATTGTGGCGAGAATTGCATATCGGTCAAAGACGGCTATCTCTCGATCAAACCTCATTTAACAACTAATAATTCCGGTGAGCCCAGATACTTATCCGGAAGGATCAGTACGCTTGGCAAGAAGGATTTTACTTACGGCAGAATAGTTGCCAGGATGAAGATACCTAAGGCTAAGGGTCTGGTAAGTTATATCCGACTGATGCCGACAGAAGGCTACGATAAAGAGACGGACAACTATAAGGAGTTCCCTCTTCACGGACAGATCGATTTGGCCGAGATCAGTGGTTCCAGGCCTGACGAGGCTGTATCAAGAGTTATTTTCGGATATCCGTTTACACAGCGTTCAGGAAGCTACAGAAGGCTTAATATCGACTTCTCGAGCGAATTCCATATCTTCTCATGCGAATGGGATCAGGACGAGATAATATTTGCATGTGACGGCAAAGAATATTACAGAACTTCTTATTGGTTTGCGAGATCAGGTGAAACAGAAGAACCATATCCCGCACCATTTAATAAACCGTTCCACGTAGCTATCGGAGTATCAGTTTCATCTGACAGCGTGTCAAATGATTCACCTGCAAAGAGCAATGACAATGACACTGAATTGCTGGTGGATTATGTAAAGGTTTATCAGAAACATCTGCATCCCAGACAGGTAGTAAGACCTGCCAGAATACTTACTCTTGATGTTGACGGTACCGAGAATAAGAGCCGTATTAAAAACGGTGATAACAACGCTTTCTACGTTGCAGAAGGCGATCTCAACGCTAACGTCTGCTTCATGGAAGATGAGCTCATTATTACGCCTTCTTTTGTCTCAGGCAGTTCTGATGAGACCAGACTCCTGCAGAGCGGATTCCCGTTTAAGAAGGGTGAAACATATGAGTTCTCTTTTGACGGCAGAGTTGATGAAGATAGAACCATTAAGTGTCAGTTCGAATCTGACGAAGACGGAAAGCAGATAATCGAACCTTATACAACGAGACTCGAACAGCATTGGCAAAAGCACAGGATGTTGTTTAAAGTACCTGAAGACTATAAGAGTGCTTCGGTTGTTTTCGCGATCGATCCTATATCAAAAGCGTCTATCCATATCCGTAATATCTCATTGAAGAGAAGACCGATGAATGAGGACAGACGTAAGTTTATTGCTGTATGCGGAGTATGGGACGATTCCGATAACTACAGTCTCTTTTTGAGAGCACTTCAGACCGAAGAATTAAACAGGAATTACGTTATAGCGAGTTTTACTTTTACAGCTACAAACTCGGGTACTATGCAGGCTGAACTCGAACTGGAATTTGCCGATCTCCTGACCAGGATGGATCTGGCTGCGATCATTGTTTTCGGAGAGATGATAAAGACAAAAGATGTTATCGACAGACTCTCTGAAATCGGTCACGCGAAAGATATTCCCATTATTACTTTCCAGCATAAATTAAAGGGCTGTATCAATGCGGATTTTGAATACGCATCAGGATTCAGAAAAGTTGTAGAACATGTTGTAGAAGAGCATGGTGCGAAGAGACTCGATATGTTCGGAGGCTTTGAGAATAATCCGTTCTCAGAAGAGAGAATAAGGGTATTTAAAGAAGTCCTGGAAGAACACGGAATTGATTCATCGAAGTCAAAGATATTCCATGGTGATTTCTGGCAGGCACGCGCAATGGAAGTTATGGACGATGTCCTGGATAAAGGTTATGACCTGCCTGATGCGATCATCTGCGCTAATGACTCAATGGCTATGGGTGTTTGTGACTCACTCCGTAAGCGCGGTTACAGTATTCCTGAAGATGTAATAGTAACGGGATTTGACGGAATCTGGCAGGGGCAGTTTCACACACCGATCTTAACAACATGTGAGCTCGATTATCCCAGGATATCCGAACAGATCCTGTTAAGGATAAGAGAGTGGGATGACTATAAGAATAAAGCTGATGATGAATTCTTTATCGCTTATAAGCCGCTGTTTATGCAGTCTTGCGGATGTAAGGTGGGCAGTGATTTTCCATGGGCAAAAGTCGTTGATGTACTTACGGAAGAGAATCAGGATTCATTCAGACACATGCTCGAGATGGGACGTTTCGTTTCGAGAATGACTTCATCTGATAACTTAGATGATGCTGCAGATAATTTAAGAAACTCTATCTGGATGTGGAAGAGCCAGTATTATTTTGTCGGCATTAATGAGCAGGCAGACTGCTGTCACAGTATTTTCCACGGCAGAGGAAACAGGTATTCAAATGCGCAGAAATTCTACCGCATGAGATATCCGATTCCTGATTACGATATCATCTTAAAAACAGACAGTAACATCAATGTGTTATTGTTCAGACAGATCAGATCAGACAAGCAGGCTTTCGGTTATGTAGTCAACGGCTATAACAGGATCTCACTAAGGTCAGAGCAGCGTTTTGAAGAGTTTGGTCTCTTTGTAAATGCAGCTGTAAATGCCGTAAACAATAACCGCAAACTGATAACAAAATATAAGGCTAACGAGTTGCTCTCTGAGCAGGACTTCCTGACAGGACTCTATAACAGAAGAGGATTCTTCGCACTCATTAACAAGATGATCAATTCTCCAGCTAATTCCGGTAAGATCCTGTCATTGTTCTCCATCGATATGGACAGGCTCAAAACGATCAATGATACGTATGGTCATGAGAACGGAGACATAGCGATACAGACGCTCGGAAGAGCTATACAGAAGTTCGTCAGAGATAATGGTGTAGCTGCAAGATACGGCGGTGATGAGTTCGCTGTTGCGATCGTAAGCAAATCGAAACTTGAAGACAAAGTTAAGGACATCCGTAACGAGATCGAACAATCTGCTGATAGCGATCCTGCTATGACTGATAAACCTTTCGAAGTTGGAGTAAGCATCGGTATTTCAGAGCAAACCATTGACCGTTCGATCGATATAGAGAATATGATCCTCGAAGCAGATTCAAAGATGTATGCAGATAAGATGGCTAGAAAGAGAATAAGAGGAGTTTAAGGAGGCAGATATGGAACGCAGACTTAACATTGGACTATTGATCGATGATATCGATAATTTCTTTTCCAGTCAGGCTGTAAGAGGTGCGGAACAGGCCTGCAAGGCTCTGGATGCAAACCTCTATATTTTCCCGGGACACTATATCGGACAGACTGACAGCAGATATGCTGATAAGAACTACGATTACCAGTATAATTCGATTTTTAAGCTTCCTTCCAAGAGAAACGTAGACATCATCTATATTCTTCACGGTATCATCTGTTCACGTGCAGACCTCGAGATGCAGAGGGCATTCCTTGATTCGATGCCGGATGTTCCTGTAGTCTGCCTGTTCAATGTTTCTGAAGGTTATAACTCAGTAACGTTTAATAATAAATCCGGTTTCGTTGAATTGCTGAACCACCTTATAGAAGACCACGATGCAAAAGACATCGGTTTTGTATCAGGTCCTGTTACAAACATCGATGCTGCTGAGAGACTTAAGATCTACAGGGAAGTTCTCGAGGCACATAACATTCCTTATGATGAGAAGAAAGTTGTATACGGTGCATTTACTGTCAGATCAGAAGGCGTAGTTGATGAACTTCTCGATAAGAACGAGAAACTGGATTCTATTGTTTTCGCTAATGACTCAATGGCTGCAGGCGGTTACAGGGCTCTGAGAAGAAGAGGCATCGAACCCGGCAAAGACATTAAGATCACAGGTTTTGATGACGATGCATTTGCAGTTGCGCTCGAACCGCCTCTTACTACGGTTGAAGCAAGTTCAGCGCAGCTCACTTTTAAGGCTGTTCTTAATGCGGAAAAATACATCAACGGAACTGCTGTAAAAGACCTGTCGGTTGATACTCATCTCGTACAGCGTCAGTCCTGCGGCTGCCGTGATCTTAATTCAGACAAGCTCTGTGAGAGATTTAAGTTTGACGGTATCGGGAGCGGCAATGTCGAATTTATAGAAAGTATCAGAGAGTATCTGTTTGGTTTCTATATTGCTTCCGGAAAATTATCTGATGCCGAAGAAAAGGTCATTGAATTCTTAAGAGAATACGCAGAGTTTGTTAAGGCACCTGATAAACAGAAAGCAGTAACTTCTTTGAATGAACAGTTCGATAAGATCCTTCTTACAGATCTGTTCTACATCACTTCTGCAGAAAGAATTTTCAATGTGCTTCAGGCAATGCAGTATAAGGCATTAGAGAGTACACAGGATATCGATCTGATATACAGAACATTCACTTCATATACAAGACGTATGGCGTTCTTCAGCGTAACTCCTGTTAATTCGATCATGCAGAGAAATGAGAGGATCCAGGGAGAACTTAACCGTCAGGCAGGTGATATATATCTCACTGATGCTGACCAGACAGTTCCTTATGAGTATCTGTTGGGCGGCCTTTATGAAGTCGGTTTCAAGAGATCTCTGTTGTATCTTTTCAATGGTAAGGTGAAGAATTACGGCGAGAGCGACTGGACACCTCCGGCATCACTTCTCCTCAAGGCAATCAGCGATGACCACGGTACCAGAACTCTTCCTGAAGAACAGCAGTTATTGAGAATCGAGAGACTCTTCCAGAATGAGTTCATTCCGGATGACGAACGTCATACGATGATCATCCAACCGTTGTTCTCTGCAAATGATATTTACGGATACATCGTAAACGAGGCTTCTCCTAATCTGTATCCGAACCTTTCTACGGTTGCTGTACGTCTGGCAGATAACCTCAGATCGATTTATATGATTGAAGATCACAACAAGGCTAAACAGTCTTTTAAGAATTCTCTCGAAAGGTTTATGAGAGAAAATACCGTGCTCGAAGAGCAGGCAACAAAGGACGAACTCACAGGTCTTTACAACAGACGTGGCTTTATCAATAACACAGTGAAAAAGATCAACGATCCATTCAACAACGATAAGGTCGCAATCATCTGCTATGCGGACATGGATAACCTCAAGATGGTTAACGATAAGTTCGGACATGACGACGGTGACTTCGCGTTGACAACATTGGCGCATATCCTTAAGGATTCGTTCAGAGACACGGATGTTATCGGACGTTTTGGCGGGGATGAGTTTATTACTTTCGCGATTACGGGAAACGATATTAATATTGATAACGTTAAGAACCGTATCGAGACAATAACAAAGAAATATAACGAAGAAGCGCAAAAGCCTTATCCGATCGAAATGAGTACAGGAATCTATAAGTTCACTCTGAACGGCAAGATCGATATCTATGACGTAATCAACAAGGCTGACGAATTGCTCTACGAAGAAAAGCTCAGGAAAAAAGA
>JAEEGL010712990.1_pt1 | contig 14909 bp, 11 predicted proteins | sample 9134231 | NCBI WGS metagenome assembly JAEEGL01 (sample SAMN16246548, study PRJNA631951) | gut metagenome | biome: gut microbiome; feature: rumen; material: fiber-attached | host: Bos | place: Iran: Karaj | collected 2018-10
GAGGTGCGTGGACTCATGTCGCATGTAAAGGGCGTCATCATCGGCCAGTTCTCAAGTTATAAGATTATTCCCAACACATTTCCCGACATGAACTATATGTTTCATGAGTATTTGCGGAAATATGCCATTCCCGTTTGCTATGATTTCCCGGTAGGTCACCGCCACATGCGCAACTTCCCCATGCTGGTAGGCAGCGAGGCAGAACTGGAAGTGACGGATGAGGGAGTGACGCTCAGCTTCTGTCCTTGAGGTCGCGGTCGGTCATGGCGCAGACACACGAATCGCTCCACACGTTGACGGCAGTCTCTACCATGTCGATGATGGTATAGATGGGCAGTATGATTCCCAAGACGGCAATAGGTGCGTTGATGCCCGACATCAGCGAGAGGGTGAGGAAATAGCATCCCATGGGAACGCCCGCATTACCGATGGCCGACACCACCGAGATGAGCAACCATGTCAGCATGGTGGGCCAAGTGAGTTCTATGCCTCCCTGTTGCATCACAAACAATGACGTCACCAATATGAAGGCTGCACAACCGTTCATGTTGATGGTGGTGCAGATGGGTAACACGAAGCGAGCCACCTTTGGTTGTATGCCCAACCGTTTCTCGGCTGTTTCCATCGTGACGGGCAGTGTTGCGGCGCTGCTCTTGGTGAAGAGTGCCGTCAGGATGGCAGGTGTCATCTTCGACATCACGCGGATAGGGTTCAGGTGGCGAGTCAACAGGAAGATGGGCAGCACCACGAAGAACTGCAATAGATTGCCCCCTAAGACCACAGCCACATATTTCCCCAGTGAATCGGCAATGACACCGGCGCTGAGCTGGGCACTCAGCTGGGCGGCAAATGCCACGATACCTACAGGGAGAATGACTATCAAACCACGGATGAGCGTGAACAACACTTCCTGCACACCCTGCAGAAAGTTTACTACCGTCTTCTTCTGTGGCGTATCGGCAATCTGCGAGAGTGCAATACCTATGGCGGCTGCCAATATCAAAAGCGACAGGACATTGCCTTCGAGGAATGGTTTCACGATGTTGTTGGGAATGACACTCAACAGATGGTCGGTGTAGGTCAGCTGGCTACCGGCTATTGGCAGTTCGCTGTCTGCTACGGGCAGTTGCATGTTGCCTGGCGCGATAATGACATAGAGCAACAAACCTACAGCTGCTGCAACAAGCGTGGTGAGCAGTGTATAGCTGATGGTGTGGCGGAAGATGCGTCCGGCATCCGGTCCGCTTCCCAGTGTTGCCAGTGTTGTAGTAATAGCCAATACTATGGTTGGTACGGCCAGCAGTTGGAACAGCCGGACATAGACGGCGGCTATGAAATCCATCAAATCATTGATCCTGTCAAGTCCCAACAGTCCTAATATGGCACCCACGACGAGTGCTCCTATCCAAATTACTGTTTTTTTCATATTGCTTTATTTATTCGACTGCAAAGTTATAAAGAAAATCATATTGCGGAAATACCAACACTGTGGTATTTTTCCATCACATGGTTTCATAACTGGAAAGTTATATTCGCATAGAAGTTACGGCCTTTCTGGGGAATGTGGTTCCAGTCAGCATAGGTGGAATAGTGGCGGTCGAACAGATTCTCAACGCCTAAGTGTATGTCTGTTCCGAGTTTGCCTAGCTGGAAGTGTCCCCCGACGTTCAGGTGCCAGACGGCATAGCCCTCTGTGGGCGTCTCACCGTATTCTGTGCCGCAATGACTATTATGGGCGGCCATGCGCACCCCGCCCTCAGCCTCGAGGTTGTGCCATCGGAAACGCAGATTGCCCAAGTATGACCAAGGAGCTATCAGCGGCAGACGAGCTTCAGTGCTTTCCTTGCCATAGCTGTAAGTGAGGTGATTTTCCCATAGCAGCCAGCTGACTGGTTGGCAGTTGGTCGTCAGCGCTACATTGACAATCCTGGCGTTCTTCAGGTTCTGATAGATTTTTACACCAGCAGCACCGATGGTCATAGGCGAGAGACGTGTGTCGGGTCTGCCGATGATGTAATCCTGAAAGAAGAATGCGTTGGTCTCAACCTTGAACGACAGGCTGGTGTTCTTCCATTCTACCGAAGTGTTGACCTCGACAGCTTTCTCGTTCTTCAGGTAGGGGTTGCCGATATAGTCGTACTTGTCGAAGGTGTTGTTCAGGAAGTAACCGTAACTCTCCGTAACCGTCGGGGCTCGCGTGCCGTAACCGGTACCAATGGCTAAAGTCCAACCGCTGTGCTTGTAGGCATAGCTGACAGCCAGTCGTCCGATAAAGCTGGAGTTGCCCTTATCCATGCCTGGGAAATAGATGTTCAGCGCCTGGTAGCCTTCGTCGCTGTTGATTTGCTGATGCTGCCATGCGCCTTTGACTGACAGGCGGAGGTGGTGGTGAAGGTCAAGCGTGATGTCGTCCGTCAGCGCCAGCCCCGTATTGAAAGTCCCGACGTCAGGCCAGGTGAGCATATACATGGGCTGTCCGCCTTCGGGATACATGGTCATGTCGGCAAATAGTTTGTTGTAATAGGCATCGTAGTTCAGCTGGAAGTAGTGCTTGCCCTTAGTGCCCTGTAGCAGACTGTAGAGGCCTGCCGTCTGACTCTTGCCAGGCATATCCATGTGAATTAGCACGTTGGGACGCTTCGTGTCATCCATGTTATGGGTGATGTGGTTGTAGTACACCTTAGTTTCCCAGCGATGAAACAACTTGCTCAGATGCTCGCGCCGATAAGCCAGTGAGGCAATGATGCCCTCAGCCTTCTTAACGTCCATTGCCAAAGCCGGATAACCGATATCTTTCGCAATGTCGTAGATGAAGGTGGCCTCTATGATGTGGTCGTCGGCATGCTGCCATCCGATGTTGGCAAAAGCATTGGTTTTCTGAAACTGCGAGAAGTCAACCGTCTTGCCTCCACCTGCCTTATAGTTGCCGGCGTGTCGGTAGAATACACCGAAGTTGGTATAGAAACGATGGGTTGAGAAGGCGGCGTCAGCTCCGTAAACTTGTACGTTTCCATTCGACTCGTACCCTACCGAGGCATTGTATTCGGAAGACTTGGCGTCAAAGCCCACGCGACGCAGTTTCAGGTCTATGCTGCCTCCGATGTTGCCTGTCGCCTGTGGATTGCCGTCCAAGCCTGAGTTCAGACTGATGCGCTGCAGGTTACTGCTCTCCACATAAGATGTCACAGGGTCCATTTTATCGGTACAGGCATAGAATATCTTCATACCGTCAATTGTCGTTGAGACGCGCTCGGTGGCCATGTTATTGACCACGGGCTCCCAGGCATAAGTGCCACGACGCACCATTTCAACTTTCGACAGTTTAGCCAGATGTTCATCGATACTGGCTATACGTCCTTTGCTGACTGCCTTTTTCCCTGAGCCTATAGTTGAAGAAACGACCACCTCGTCGATGGTCGTCTCCTTGTGAACTGTGTCTTGGGAACATAACATTCCGAGAGAAATTAACAATGAAATCATCTGTACCTGATATATAACAGAAATCTGAAAAATCAAATGGAAATAGTCCAATACAGGTCACTCAGTTCCTCACCGCCGGCTACCGTATTGCCCGCAGCATCCTTCACATGGAGATGGATGTCCCAGACGCCTGTCATCGTGAGGTTCAGCTGCCCCTTATAGCTACCGTCCTCCTGTCGGATGAGCGGTTCGTTATTGGGTGAGGTATGGTTGCCCATGTCAGGCATGGTGGGGTAGATGTCAATCGTGAATGTCTCAGAGGCAGGGAGATAGGGTAGGGTTCCGTCGTCGCCCTTTTTCGAAATGTAGACACGCAAGGGGTTGACACCAGTCTTCAGATCCTGTGGCTGGGCAAGGGTGAGGTAGTAGGTTACGTCGTTCCATTTAAACGACTTGATCCATACCTGCTCGTTAGGCGTCGGCTCAATCGTAATGGTTCCTCCGGAGAATGTACCTTTGAGGTCCTTGATGCGATAGTTGAACGACAGCGTCCATTCGCCAGCCATCAGCGGAGCCACCCAAGTGTGATAGATGGGAAAGCTCTCTATCTGATCCAGTTTGTTGGCTATGGGGGTGCTGTGTTTCATCATCCCCATGTCCATCAAAGGTGACAGGTCGCTAACTGTAAAGTCTTTCACGTGGCGGCCACTGCCGGTCTTCTCAACCGTAAAGTAGATATCGTTGTAGCCTACCTGCAAAGTAGCTGTCCGTGCATAGACCTTTACAGTATAGTCTCCTGCGCTTTGTCTTGACAATCCTGTCACCTCATTGTATGCTGCAAGAATCTGAGAGATGAGTATTTCATCGTCTTGGGAGCAGCACACATCATCATCGCCCGTGGGGATGTTGATGGGTACGTTCTCGTCGTTTCCGCTTCCACTGCAAGCAGAAAACAACACCCCCAAAAAGAGCACAATTACAAATACTATTCGTTTATCTTTCATGTCCTTGCATAACTTTTGAAAGTTCTTTTACTTCTTATGAGTCTGGCGCCAGTTGTGAACATAGTCGACAACAGCACGCAGACGCTCGCTGGATGTAGAATCAGGTACTGTGCAGTTAGCACCGAGAATCAGATTCTGAGGTCCTTCTGTAAGTACAGTATCGACATGAGCCAATAGCTCTTCAAGTGTTCCGTTGATGAGTACCCCGCGATGATCGAGTCCTCCGAGGATGGGACGCTTGAATACCTCCTGAGCGTGACGAAGTTTCTTTACATCAAACTCCGGAAGGTTGATGATGGTACCAGGATAGTCTGCCCATGCATCAAGATCCTTATACTCGCCTCCGCATATATGCAGGATGTTCAGAGGGGCTACAGAATCAGCAACCTCAGAAATGTATTTGTCCCACTTGCGAAGATACTTCGTCCATACCTCAGAATCCTGACCGAAGAACTCTACATTACCGCCATGTGACGAGACATAGAATCCATCAGCACCACGTTCACGAGCTGCGCGGATGTAGGTGGCTATGCTCTTGGCCAGTTTCTCGAAGGCAGGCTCTGCAGCAGCAGGGTTTTGCTTGATCACCTCGTCCACCTCTTTGCCGGCTGCCTGATGCAGTATGAGCAGTGGTGAATATACCGTTGGTATAATCAAGGCTGAGTCTTTCTGCTGTTTGGCCAACTCTTCTATCACTTTTAGCTGTGGCTCGAAGTAGTCTTCTGTCAGCTCTTGTACCTTGGCAAAGTCCTCGGCAGTCTTAATCTCCCATTTTGGTGGCAGCGTCTCGTACTGCACCTTCAATATGTCGTTGTTGGTGGCTTTAAAGAAAGCAAAGTGCTCCTCTACTGCCTTCGGTCCGAATTTATCGGGGAAATGGTGGAAAAAGGCTGCAGGTATTACGTCTGGTGCTTTTGATTGGTCGAGTACGCGCTCAATGAGGTCTCTCTTGTTGGGCTGCTCGTCGGCTTGCTGTGTAGAACAAGCTGTGAGTGCGAGTGCAGCCAATGCAAAAACAGTTAGATTCTTTTTCATCATTGTATAGTTTTTTAAATTTATGATATGGTTTATTTTTCACTCTTTCTATTGTCCAATGCTGGTTTGCGGTCGCCCAATAGTGGGATGTACTTAAAGTCTGAGCCTGTTACCTGCTTGAACTCTGCCTTGATGTTTTGCAGCAGTTTCGCATCGGTCAGGATATCCACAGCAGTCAGGGCAAACACGCGACTGGCATTCAGCAGGCCCTTCGTGCCAATAGTTGTACCGTCAGCAGCTACGTTCTGCCAAGAGTGGCTTTACTTCTTGTGAGTCAGGCGCCAAGTGTGCGCATAATCAATGACGGCACGCAGTTTCTCCCAGTCGGTATCGCCAGGTACGGTGCAGTCGGCACCCAGGATAAAGTTGGGCGATGCATTCTCCAACACCTTATCGACGGCTTTCTTGGCCTCTTCTACAGAACCAGTTGCAATGACTCCCAGACGTTCCAAACCACCGAAGATAGGACGGCCAAAGCGCTGCTGCGCCTCCTTCAGATTAAGGGTAGAACCATCGGAGAAGTTCAAGGGCACGTTGATGATACTGGCAGGATAGTCGGCAAAGGCATAGAGAGCCTCGGCATTCTTGAACGGTGTGCCGTAGTCGCAGATGTGCAGGATGTTGATTTCGCCAATCTCGTTGGCAACCTCAGAAACGTGCTTATCCCACTTGCGTACCTGTTCCTGCCATATTTTCGGTGAAAGCGAGTTGCCGTCGCCGCCCTGACTTGAAACATAGAAGCCGTCGGCACCATGCTTACGAGCTGAGCGCAGGTAGTTCTCGATAGAGAGTGAGAGGTTCTTGATAGCCTTACCGAAAGCCTCGGGATTCTCCTCAGCCAATTTCTTCAGGTCTTTGCTTCGACCCAACGTCTGGTGAGCCAGTGCGAGGGGAGAGTAAACGGTAGGCAGGATGAAGGCCTCTTTGCCGAACTCGCGTGCAAGGTCTTCGATAACAGCCACCTGAGGGGCAAAGAAAGCCTCGCTATAGACGGGCACCTTCTCCCAGTCCTTGCCGCTCTTGATGTCTATCTGCGGAACACTGATTTCATAGAACACCTTTACGAAGTCCATGTTGGTGGCACGGTAGAAATCCTTGTGGTCTTGAACCGCCTTGCGACCGAGTTTGTTCTCGAAATGGAGGAAGAAACCAGCCGGCACGTAAGTGTTAGGACGGCTCTGATCGAGCACCTGCAGGATGCGCTCACGACGATTTTTGGCTACTTGTTGCTGTGCAACGGCTATTTCACTGGTTAAGGTGGCAAGTGCAATGACTGCCAATGTGGTTTTTACAATCTGTTTCATAATCTTGTTTATTCATTTTTAATTATTTAATTCTCAATTCTTTTAGTCGCTTCGCTTTGTAAAAGCGTCTTACGACGATTACTCAATTATTCATATTCTGGTCCATAAGGGCCGTCGCCCGTTTCTCCGCTATAGCCCCAGTTCTGTTCCAGGCTCGGATTCAGAATCAGTTGTTCCAGAGGCAATGGCAACAGGTAGTTTTTCTTTGATACATTCTGTATCTTGGTTGTTTTGGTACCCAGTGTCTCTGCATCAGAAGGCGTATTGGCCTTGACATATTTCACGAGGATATGCCAACGGATGAGGTCGAACCAGCGTTGTCCCTCGAGTACGAACTCCAGACGGCGCTCTTCGCGCAGACGTTCGCGGAACTCAGCCTGCGAGAGACCAGAGAGTTCGAGGGCAGAACCGTCGGAAGGGGTGTTCTGAACATTGTCATAAGGACTCCAGTAGGCACGACGGCGCACCTGATTGATGGCATCGTAGGCAGCTGCGGTCGGACCGTTTAGTTCATTCTCTGCCTCAGCCTTGATGAGCAGGATCTCTGCATAGCGGATGATGGCCGTGTTGATCGACTGACCTGCAGAGTTACCTGGAGATGCCGTATTGGCATAGTTGAGCGAGTCGATGTACTTGCGGAAGCGGGGAATGGTGAAAACGAAGTCCTCGCCCGTATTGGGGTTGTAGAGCCGCTTAGCCCACGATCCGTCACGACGCTGGTCGCGTGGGTCGGTCTGTTCGTAATACTTGTCGCTCGTAGCCAGTAGCACGGGCTCGGCATTGTCCCAGTTGGTGGCAAAGGTGCAGTGGCCTGACACGTTGCCATTGATGGTGCGGTCGTGTTCAATGGTGAAGATATGTTCTGGACCATGTTTCTTGTCAACCGACCAAATATCGATGAACTTGTCGAGCAAATGATATTTCTTTGAGTTGATGACCTTGTCGGCATATTGGATTGCTTTCTGATAGAATTGGGCTTGGTTGGCTTTTCCTTCTTCTGTCAGTGTCTGTGCCCAAGTCAGGTAGACCTTTGAGAGAATTGCCGAAGCTGCCAGACTATTGGCCTTACTGTCTAACGTGGTATAGTCGGCAGGCAGATTCTCAGCTGCGGTGAAATCCTCAACAATCTGATGATATACCTCGTCAATCGTGTTACGTGGGGCACCTTCGCCATCACCGTCGTGGAGCACAATGGGTACACCGCCGAAGTAACGCACCAGATTGAAATACGTGAACCCACGCAGGAAACGGGCCTCGTTGATATAGTTCTGTTTCGACTGCTCGTCGAGGAACGAAGCATCCGTCACCTTGTCAATTACCACGTTGGCACGGTTGATAGCCGTATAGTGCTCTTCCCAGGCATAACTAACGAAGAGGTTAGTGGGCTGAATGGCAAAGTTGCTGAGTTCGCGGATGTGAGCAGAGTTTGTTTGAGCACCTGCCTTCGCATAGTCGGTCTGCAAGTCGTTGAAATAGACACTCTGGTTGTTGAACATACCATAGAATCCGTCAACAGTAAATTCCTGATAAACACCATTGATAGCAGTCTCGATATCTTCCTTGCTCTGATAGAAATTATCCTTGTCGATGGAGCTGATGGAACTTTGTTCAAGGTCGGCGCAGCTGCTCAGTGTTAGTGCTGCCGCCAATATATAGTTAAAATAATACTTTTTCATATTTTTCGATATTTCGTTATTTCGTTATTTCGATATCTCGTTATAATGTGATGTTGAATCCGAATAATACTGTTTTGGCCATAGGATAGGCACCGTAGTCAATTCCCTGATAAAGGGCACTCGTCTCGTCGATACCGTTACGGTTGGCCTCAGGATCATAACCATTGTAGTTGGTGATGGTGAAGAAGTTCTGCAACGATACATAGAGGCGCAACTTGGCATCCTTAGTTATTTGTGGAACAGGCAGGGTATAACCCAGCTGGATGTTACGGAACTTTAGGTAGCTTGCATTCTCTACAAAGCGGTCGTCGGCATAGATGGAGGTGGCACTGGTGGCTTTCTGGATGGTATTGCTGGGATGGGTTGGCGTCCATCGGTCAGCAACCTCAGCCAGTGGGTTATAGTAATATCCGTTGCCACGGTCCAGTCGGCAGGCAAGTGCATTGAAGAGCTTGTTGCCATAGCTGCCGCTGATGCTTACGAAGAGGTCCCAGTTCTTATAAGCCACTTTGGTATTGAAACCATAGGTGAACTTGGGTTGGATGTTGCCGAGTACCACACGGTCCTGTTCGTTGACAACGCCGTCGTTGTTGACATCCTCGAACTTGGGGTTACCAGGCTCAACCGTTGAATTGGTCTGTGCAGGCAGGCTGCTGAGGTCTTCATCTGACTGGATGATGCCTTTGAACCTATAACCGAAGAATGTGCCGAGAGGTTCGCCTACTTTCACTATCAGCGGGTTGATATACTGAAGTGTACCTACAGAGTTAAAGTCAGGAATGAAGTATTCGGAGTTGCCAAGACTTGTCACTTCGTTCTTATTATGGGCAATGTTGGCATTGACATTCCATTTCCAGTTCTTGTTGTCAATCAGCACACCGCCGATTTCGAGTTCTATACCTTTGTTGGTGACTGAACCAACGTTGCGCAGTACGGTTGAGAAACCGGTAACCTGCTCAACGGGAACGTCCAGCAACAGGTCCTTGGTTTTCTTATAGTAGGCATCGAGGGTAACGGTCAGTCGGTTCTGGAAGAAACCAGTGCTCAGTCCGACGTTATAAGAGGTGGTTGTTTCCCACTTCAAATCAGGGTTCGACTTATTCTCGATAATGTAACTGGTAGCCTTCTGGTTGTTGATAATCACCGTGCGAGGAACAACGTTGGCAGCAAACTGGTAGTCACCGATTTCCTGGTTACCCACCGTACCAACAGAGGCACGCAACTGGATGAAGTCAACACTCTTGCCAAGATGGAGCCACTTTTCGCGGTCGATATTCCATGAGAGACCCAGCGAGGGGAACCATCCCCAGCGATGGTCTTTGGCAAAACGGCTCGAACCGTCGGCACGCAGGGTAAGCGAGGCATTGTAGCGTGAGTCGAAGCTATAGTTCACACGACCAATCCATGACTGCAGTGTAGAGATGTAGTGACTGCTGACTGATGGCAGGGTGGTGGCTGCAGCTCCCAGATTGTCATATCCGGTGGCATCGTTGCTGAAACCATAGGATGTGGTGGCAACACTGCTGCGGTCGGTATGCTGTGCGGTATAGCCCAACAGGGCGGTAAGAGAGTGGACGCGCTTGAAGACATTGCTATAGGTAGCAGTGTATTCCGTCTGCCATGTAGTGGTCTTTGTCTGACCTACTGAGGCATAGCCGTTGTTAGCCAGTCCGCCTGTGGTGTAGGAGGGGGCGTAGTAGTTCTGGCGGGTATTTGAGATGTCGGCACCTATGCTTGCTTTCAGTTTCAATTGCGGAATGACGGTCAACTCAGCGAATCCGGTACCGATGACACGGGTGTTTTCTGTCTCTGCCTTGGTGTTCTCCAAGTCGCTGATGGGGTTGCCCACACGTCCGTTATAGATATCGACGCTCGTTGGGGTAGGGGCATAGTTGTACGAACCGTCAGCATTGTAGATAGCGGTATAGGGTGTGTGTGAGATGGCTGCCACCCAGGGGCTGGGTGAGAACATGCTGCCACTGTTGTCGGCAACACCTGTCACTTTGTTGAAGGCGGCATTGGCGTTGACACCCACAAGCAGGTTTTTCAGGATGTTCCGTTCGTAATTCACACGTCCGGCATAGCGGGTGAGTCCCGTACCCTTCAGGATACCGTTCTGATTCTTGTAGCTGGCGCTGATGCTATAGCGTGAGATTTCGTCACCACCCACAAACGACAGCTGGTGCTCCTGTTGGAAACCGGTGCGGAGTGCCTCGCTCTGCCAGTCGTAACTGCGAGTGGGATTGTCGAGATCGTAACCCAGTTCACCGTTCTGGTAGAGTTCGTGCCAGATGTCGGTCCACTGCTGTGCATTGAGGAAATTCAACTTTTTGCCAATGGTGCTCCATCCGAAAGTGGCATTGTAGGTGATGTTGTTACGACCATGAGAGCCTTTCTTGGTGGTAATGATGATGACACCATTGGCACCGCGAGTACCATAGATAGCCGTAGCAGAAACATCCTTCAACACTTCGATGCTCTCTATGTCGGCAGGATTCAGGAACGCCAGGGGGTCGAGTGTGGCATCGCTTGTCTTGGCACCGGTACGGGTGGCGGCAGGATCGTTATAGACAATGAAACCGTCGATGACGTAGAGCGGTTCGTTACCACCGGTGATGGAGTTACCGCCACGGATGCGGATGATGCTGGCAGCACCGGGCTGACCGCTGGTCTGGGTGACGTTAAGACCGGCTACTGCTCCCTGCAGGGCACTTTCTACCGAGTTGTTCTGCTGGCGTAATACGTCGCCGCCGACACTGGAGATAGCACTGGTGAGTTCGAGTCGCTTCTGTTCACCGTAGCCGATAACTACTACCTCGTTCAGACGGCTGGCATTGTCGCTGAGTTGGATGTCAACGGGCTCGGAAGCATCGTAAACATCTACCTCCTGCGGACGGTATCCGACGTATTGTACGCTCAGCGTGAGGGGCAACTCAACGTTAGTTACCAGGGTGAAGTTGCCGTCGATGTCGGTTACGGCACCCAGTTCGTTGCTTGACTTGGGAACCACAGATGCTCCGATGAGTGATTCTCCGGTGCGGGCATCTGCAATGTGGCCCGTTATGGTGGTCTGTGCGGCTGACGGCACAACCGTAGCCAGCACTATTAAAAATAGTACTAATCTCTTTTTCATAACAATAATCTATAAACTGGAGTTCGAAACGATGAACTCCAAGCGGTTATACTTTCTCTTTTATTTCTGGGCAAGGTCTTGCTGTTCAGCGCGGTGCAGCTGAGCGGTCAGTTCTTTCGGTGTGAGTTGCAACAGTCCGTATTCATGGATATACTTGTTGCCATCAGTCAATATCCAGCGAACGAATGCGTTGAGCTGTGAGTCGTGATGGTCGTATTCCACACCAATCTTGCCTGTAGGAATCTCTGCAAAGTGCTCTTGTTCCAGCAACTGGATAACGTCGTCGAGACGTCCCTCTTCCAATATCTGCTTGCCGTGCTTGTCGATGTCTAGCGGTATGATGGCCAGATTCTGGCGCAGTTGACGGCTCTGCAAATCGAAGATGTTGGAGATAGAATTGACGGCTACTCCCAGGGGATCGCGGCTGATGGCTGTGTTGATGAAACTGTCGTCGCCTGAAATCTTCTTACCTTTGTAATTACTTGTCTCCTGCTTGAAATTGTTGGCCCAAGTGCGTGAGGCCGACTGCTGACTGTTACCTGTGTAGATATGAAGTGCCTGCTCGGTCTTGCTTTCCTTCGTGTCGTCGTCAAATTCGTCCTTGACGAAGAAAAGACTCTTCAGTTTCTTGGCATTCAGTCGCTTGCTGCCTAAGAGTTTGGCTGCCTCAGAATCCTTGACGGTGATAGGCAATACGGCATAGCGTGCGAAGAATACGGCTTCGGCGTCCTGTTCGGTAACAAATGATATCTGATGTTCGGTGTTGGTTGATTTTCCTGAAACTATCTGGAAGGTGGTGTTATGGTTGGTTTTTTGATACTCGGCAACCCATTTCTCTACCAATGGACGTACGGCATTCTGTACGCGAAGGGTTACCTGCTCGTTCTGTGCTCCTACTGTTTGGCTAACTTGCAGCCCTAAGAGCAATGCTATTGTAAATATTGACTTCTTCATATTTCTTTCGTTCTTTATATATATTAATAATGTGTTGGTTACTCCTCTCCTCCTTATCATTGTTCGACATCTGCATGCTGCTACAACAACAGCAACACATTCGCATTTGATTCATCATTGTTTTCATAACTCTTACTTTTTTTATTAATTTTACTACTTTGTTTTTTATGTCCTTTCGACGATGCAAAGGTACGGCGAAATCTTCATTCCCACAATACCCTTTGCATGGCATTTTTATATACCAAACGTTTGGTATTCGGCATCTTCTTTCGTAGACCATTTCCGCCTTGTAGGGGAGAGGCGGGCGTGATCATACTAAAGTGGTGACAGGGATGTCACCTGTCATGGATTTATTTAGTGCATCTTCGGCTTGAAGGTGATGCACGCGTTTGGGTTTTTATGCGGAAATGATGCACGCATTTGGGCTGCGGACCAAATGCGTGTATCATTCATTGTAGCTTTCTTTTTCTTTTTTGTACCTTTGCGTCCATCTTTAGCTACAACCTAACACAATTCACAATATATTATAAACATTTTAAATTCAAAAAACGAAATTATGAAGAAAAAAATGTATTTGAAGCCATCCATCGAGGTGGTAGTATTGAAACAAGCCGGTATGCTCATGACGAGCGGATCGGTGGGTGCCACAATGGATGGAACGTGGACGGAGGAGCCAATACCAGCCCCCTAAGGCTATTTCCCGAGTATTAACAATTAAACAGAAGAAGAACAATGCAAAAAAAGAATATCTTCAAGACTTTGGCGCTGGCTATGCTGATGCCAACCATGCTGCTGACCACTGCTTGCAGCAGCGAGGACGATGTCGTAAACAGCAACATCGCAAACTTAGAGACTGTTGCCAATAAGGGCTATGCCCTCCCCGTCACCGTGAATGTAACCCGTGAGGGAGATAAAGGCTCTAACCGCGCTTCGTATAACGACAACGGAGATGGTACCGGTAGTCTTGCCTTCAGCGCAGGCGACAAGCTGTTTGTGAGAGGTCATGCCAGTGGGACTGCAGGCTTCTTTGCCGGCACGCTGACGATGGTGTCTGCCGGAACTTTCAGTGGCACTATTTATACCGAGAATTTGTACGATGGCGATGCCGATGCACTTCTCGCTGAGGCTGGCATGGTCCGTGCCACGCTGCTGCCTGACGGCTATGAGACCCCTGGATTCTTGTCTATTTCAGGTTCTGGTGCTACTGCTAGTATTTCCAGTGATGCCTCCAAAGCTTTTGCAACCTCGAAGGCTGCAGCCGTGGAGCAGTTTAGCTATGAGATGTCTACTACATATTCCAGTGGCTTTGCCCTGAGTCCCGCTAATGTTATTCTCAACTTCACTATCACCGGACTGACGGCCAGCACCGAGGTCACTGCATCATTCACAGATGAGTATAGTAAAGTGATAAGTGGAAATGTAACAACTGATGGTTCAGGTAATGCAACATTTGCTATAGGTGTAGCAGGTAATACAAACTTAAAATATTGCTCCCTGACAGTAGGTGGTAATGCAATCACCCTCACCAGCAGCGACAAATATCTCACAGAAGGCAAGATTTACAACATCACAAGGAGTGCGGCTTCAGCAGCTACTGGCCATGCACTCTCTGCCGCTGTCGTTGGCGACGTTGTGGGCAGTGACGGACAGGCATACGATGGCACTGACTATAACAACCTGCCCACGGGCGTGACAGCCGTTGCCAAGGTATGTTACGTTAGTGGCGGTCACGGTCTGGCGCTGGCACTGACCGATGAAAGCAGTAGTGGTATGGATTGGAATACTGCAAAGACAGCCTGCACTAACAAGAATACATCCGCACCCGTAGCGAGTGCATCATGGATGCTTCCAAGTAAAACCCAGTGGGAAACGATGGGTGCTACAAGCAGTACCTACACAACTCTTCGCAACGGCTTCACTAGTGTTGGCGGTTCTAACTTGGAGTCGGACTACTACTGGTCAAGTACGGAGTACGAGAGCGATCCCTCCAACGCGTGGATGTTCCTCTTTAGCAATGGCAGTTGGGACGGGTTCTTTAAAAGCATCAACAGTCCTCTGGTTCGTGCCTGCCTCGCTTTTTAACCTATTTATCGATTTACCAATTTATCTATTAAAGCCGCGTTAGCGGCTTGTAGATACCGCCGTAAGGTGGTCGATTATCAAAGATGGGGTCAGGGGAGGGTTCTTTGACCTGTTCCCCAAAGCTAAGAATAGAGAAACGGAAGTCAGTCGGCTTCCGTTTCTTTTTGCCCCTTAAACGAAAAATTTTTCGCTTTCTCTTTGCTTAATCGAAATTTTGCACTATCTTTGTAAATTGTTACTACAAAACCCACTGAAGATGCAGTATATGACAAATACAAGTATCATGCGAGTGGGGGGGGTA
>JAEEGL012739427.1_pt1 | contig 14909 bp, 9 predicted proteins | sample 9134231 | NCBI WGS metagenome assembly JAEEGL01 (sample SAMN16246548, study PRJNA631951) | gut metagenome | biome: gut microbiome; feature: rumen; material: fiber-attached | host: Bos | place: Iran: Karaj | collected 2018-10
CCCACTACCGACGGAGTGGTGCGTTTGCCTTCACTGTTGGCAATTACAACTGGTTCGTTACCTTCGAAAACGGCAACACAACTGTTAGTCGTACCTAAATCAATTCCAATAATCTTTCCCATAATTCTTATCTATTTTTTTTGTTATTCAATTATAAAATATAAAATGTACGTGCGAATACTATCATGTCGCACATCTTTAAAATAACAAACTGTGTGCCAAACGACATTTTTTCACACTTCCGCATGGGTCGGTGTGTCATTTTGTCGCATACGTCAGGCTTCATATACCCTACAATCTGCCACTAAAGACAACATCAGGTCACGTCAACATAAAGCCTAGATAATTGCAACATCAGGGCCACATAACGACGGCATCCGACGTAGACATATATAAATAAGGTAGGCAAAAAGCGTAAAAAACATGTCGCATTTTTGTCGTTTCCGAAAAAAATAATAACTTTGCCCTGTTATAGCTTTACAAAAACAATATTCCACATAGCCCCAAGACTACATTATGGAAAATGAGACTCAAGACCCACAGATAGTGCAGCCCGACGATACCCAAGAGCAGGAGCAGCAGATAGTCCCCGATGAAATGGCTGCTGCCGACGCAGTCGGTGATGCTCTGGAAAGTGAACCTGCGGACAATGTTGAAGAGGAGGAGACTCCCGCAGCAGAGCCAGAGAATGTGCCCGACACTGATGACGAAGCACCCGAGAGCGAACCTGCGGACAATGTTGAAGAGGAGGAGACTCCCGCAGCAGAGCCACAACAACCCAGCAGTAATCGCAACAGCAATATACGCCGAAACCCACTGGCTATAATAATGCTGGTGATATTCGGAATCTTGTTCATGCTGTGGCTTGTGAGAAACTGCGAAGGCATTAAAGAGGAACAGAAACTGAAGGGTGAGTTCAGAGAAAGTTTCGAGAACCGGCGAACATATCCCGACGTCGACTCTACCTACGAAGATGCCGAAAAGGTGATTGAGGCCGACAAAGGTGAACGCCCAAGTATTGAGGTGAGAGAACAGCGAGAGGAAGAGCCAAAAGCCGAGAACGACTCTGTGACAGAGGTGAGCACCGTGGTCACCGAAAACGCTGCACCGGCTGAGAACATAGAGAAGACCGAACCGGATGCACCGGCTGAGAATATCGAGAAACCTGTACAGCAGGAAGACATACCACAACCTGCAACACAAGAGGAATAAAAGATGACAAAGAAATCAATATTTATCGCGGCACTGTTTGCCCTCGTGTTGGGCGCGTGCCACACACCCTACCACATGAGCGACATCAGTCGCACTCGTCTACTCATCGACAACCGCTACGATGCCACACCCGATGCCGATATCTTGGCGTTCATCGCACCATACAAGCAGAAGGTTGACAGCACTATGAGTCCCGTTGTAGGACATGCAGCCTCTTATCTCGAACCAAAACGACCAGAAGGAAAACTGTCGAACCTCATGCCCGACATACTGCTCTGGGGAAGCAAGAAGTTCAACGAGACACCCGACTTCGCTGTGTACAATATGGGAGGCATACGTGCATCATTTGCCGAGGGAGTGGTCACCTACGGGGATGTAATCAACGTGGCTCCGTTTGAAAACAAGATTTGTTTCCTCACAATGACCGGTGAAAAGGTAATCGAATTGTTCTCGCAAATGGCAGCGCGAGGAGGTGAATGCATAAGTCATGGCGTGAAGATGATAATCACACCCGATGGAAAACTGGTGTCAGCTACCGTCAACGGCAAGGCAGTCGATCCGAAAGCGAAATACCGCATCGCCACTCTCGACTATGTAGCACAGGGCAACGACGGCATGGGGGCATTCAAGGACAAGACCGACGTGGTGTCGCCACAGGAAAATGAGAACAATGTGCGATTCATCATCATGGATTATTTCCGCGAGAAAGAAGTGGCAGGCATCGCCGTCGATGTACCAATCGAAGGCCGAGTGACAGTGCAGAATCCATAATAAGAATAAAAGCACAAACGTCACAATGTCAGCTAGTATTACAATAAAAAACCATCGACTTATGAAAAAGACGCTTATCCTAATCATCTGCACAATAACATCCCTCTCTGTGGCGGCACAGAAAGAGCTCACCATACTTCACACCAACGACACCCACAGCTGTATCTTCCCGTTGGCAGCAACCCTCGCCGACACTACCCTCGCCGACCGTGGCGGATATCTCCGACGCGTTGAGGCGATAAAGCAAGAGCGGACCATCGACCCCGACCTGTTACTCTTCGACAGTGGCGACTTCTCGCAAGGCTCGCCTTACTACTCGATGTACAAAGGCGATGTGGAGATAAAACTAATGAACCGTATGCGTTACGATGCCGCCACCATCGGTAACCACGAGTTCGACTTCGGCCTCGACAACATGGCGCGCATCTTCCGAATGGCACAATTCCCAATCGTCTGCGCAAACTACGACTTCACGGGTACCGTGGCCGCGGATGCGGTGAAACCATACGTCGTCATCAAACGCAAAGGTCTGCGCATAGGAGTGTTCGGACTGTCACCCGCGCTCGACGGACTCGTCGATCCGAAGAACTGCCCAGGAGTGAAATTCCTCGATCCGGTGGAAACAGCAAAGAAGATGGTAACCATACTACGCAATGAAAAGAAATGCGACATTGTCATATGCCTGTCGCACCTCGGCTGGCTCAATGATGGCACTGGCGATCAGAACCTGATATCCAAGACGAAAGGCATCGACCTCGTGCTCGGCGGACACTCACACACCTATTTCGAACAGCTGCAATACATCGACAATACCGACGGCAAGGCAATCCCTGACGATCAAAACGGCAAGCACGCCATTTATGTCGGTAAGATGAAATTAAAGTTCGAGAAAGGCAGATAATCCGTAGCAATGGGTGTCGCCGTTGGTGTGGCAGCCATTGTTTTGCCATGCCGAGAAGAGATGTTTTTTAAAAAATATCAAAAAAAATCTCATAATTATTAGGTATTATCAATAACTTTTGTATCTTTGCACCAACAAAAAGTAGGTATCATCCTGCTTCGAGTGAGAAATTATTAACAAATAAAACAATAACAAAACATTATGGCATACGTAATTAGCGACGATTGTATCGCATGCGGTACATGTATTGACGAATGTCCATCAGGAGCAATCTCTGAGGGCGAGAAGTATTCAATTGATCCAGATATCTGCACAGAGTGTGGAACTTGTGCCGATGTTTGCCCTAACGAAGCAATCAGCCTTCCATAAGATATACGGCTGAAGATTTAAAGCGAGGATGCGAAAAACGTATCCCCGCTTTTTTGTTTACTCCTCACCTCAACACCGATGTCTCGGAAAATATCTTATATTCCAATAAGAAACGGAAAAACAACACAAAGCCGAAAACAATAAACTCCGAAAAACATCGTTATAATAATTGACATGTCAAAAAGAATTCAATCACTAATGGTTGCCGTGGTCATCGTGCTGATGGCATCGGCACAAGATCGGACGGTGCAAAATCGTCCGTATGCCGATTTGCGCCCATTCCACTTCGGAGTGATTATCGGCACACACCTGCAGGATATCGAACTTAACAACGTTGGTCCGCTCACCATTACCGACGAGGACGGCACTGTGTATGAGTCGCTCGTCACTGCCGACCAAGACCGCTGGGACCCGGGATTCACCGTAGGAGTACTCGGGGAGTTCCGACTGAGTACACACTTCCAACTGCGCATAGCACCGGCACTTTATTTCGGCACACGACACTTCACATTCCACAACTTCCGTCCTCAAAGCACAGAGCAGGAATACACTGAGGAGCGGCAGAACATGAAGACGGCATACATCTCGTCAGCCGTAGACCTGATCTTCGCAGCACCGCGATTCAATAACCACCGACCATACCTCATGCTTGGTGTTAATCCGATGATAAACCTTTCGGGTCGCGACAACGACTACCTGAAGCTGAAACGCTACGACACATTCCTCGAAATAGGTGTGGGATGCGATTTCTACATGCAATTCTTCAAACTACGCCCCGAACTGAAGTTTATGCTCGGACTGACCGACTGCCTCGACAAGAAGCACGGCGAGAACCTGCGCAACCCGGCAATGCAGGCATACACCAACTCTGTCAACCAAGCTCACTCGAAGATGATTTCGCTATGCTTCTATTTCGAATAGCAAAAGACACTATTCACTCTATAAAATCCTACCAAACAAAAAAAATATGAAAAACATCATTACCCTTCTTCTGCTGTGCTTCTGCCTTAACGCAGCTGCACAACACGAACTCGCCGATCCGTACCCAGGCGACCAAAGTCAATGGAACACAGTGAAAACCACCAGTGTGGCATGGGGCACAACAGACAAGAGATATTCTAGGAGCCTGCCAGCAACGGGCGAGACAAAGAAATTGCAACTCAACGCTTGGCGAGGGGAGCGCATCAATGCCCAAGCATTTGTCACCACACCGAAGAAAATCGACCGTGTCGATATCTCTGTCAGCGACCTAAAAGCGGGCCGTAACACAATCAGCGCCAATAACATACGCACATTCATGGCCACCTACGTCATGGCTGACAATATATCGCGCAGCGACTCTGCCCTCGTTGCCGACCGACTACTGCCGTGCAACACATTCAGCGTAGATGGAAAAACGACTCGCCCTGTATGGTTCGAGATAAAAATACCCGCCGACACCAAAGCCGGACGATACAATGGTCAGGTAACCATCACCTGCGACGGAAAGAGGACTGTACTCCCATACACAGTCAGCGTGAGCGAACAGCTACTCCCCGAACCGAAAGACTGGAAATTCCACCTCGACTTATGGCAGAACCCCTATGCCGTGGCACGCTATTTCAACGTACCGCTATGGAGCAAGGAGCATTTCGAGCGTATGCGACCGATAATGAAGACTCTCGCTGACGCAGGACAGAAAGTCATCACATGTTCAATAATCAAACACCCATGGAACAGTCAAACCTTCGACCCGTTCGAGAGCATGATAGGAAAGATGAAGACCATCGGAGGGGAATGGAAGTACAACTATGATGTGTTCGACCGCTGGGTGGAGTTTATGATGAGCCTCGGCATCGACAAGCAAATCGACTGCTACACACTCGTGCCATGGCACTACCGCTTCGACTATTACGACATGGCATCCAACAGCGTCAAGTACGTGGCTTGTCAACCTGGCGACAAAGAGTATGAAGACTTCATCCTACCCTTCCTCCGCGATTTTGCCGCACATCTGAAGCAGAAAGGATGGTTCTCGCGTACATGCATCGCCATGGACGAGCGTCCAACTGATCAGCTACGCGCTGCCTACGACATCGTGAAGCGTGCCGACCCGGGCTATAGACTCGAAGGAGCATTCAACTATTTCCCAGAAGTTATCGATGAGATTCACGACATCAGTGTAGGTATATCATACATGCAAATCAATTACGACATAGTGAAACGTCGCCACGCCGAAGGCAAGCCAGTGACATTCTACACCTGCTGCTCACCCGAAAGGCCAAACACTTTCACCTTCTCGCCACCGGCTGAGTCGGCATATATCGGATGGCACTCTGCAGCAATCGACTACGACGGATATCTGCGCTGGGCATACAACAGCTGGGTGGAGAACCCATGCACTGACAGTCGCTTCCGTACATGGGCATCTGGCGACTGCTTCCTCGTCTATCCCGACGCCACAAGCATACGCATGCAGCGACTGGTGGAGGGAATACAAGCATACGAGAAGGTGCGCATACTCCGTCAGCAGGGCATCAACGTCGATGGTATTCTGAAGCCTTTCCTCCCTTGGGACCCAGGCAAGGACACCGACACTGGCGCTCTCATACGCAACGCAACTCTGCAACTGCAACGATAGCAAGCACAGATAATTTTCCTGCGATAGATTTTTTCACTACCGCAGATTACACGGATTAAACAGATTTATCATTGATACGTTATCCTTTAGCCCCTGGCGAATGCGTCAGGGGCGTTTGTTTATGGATAGTTTTTGCCTTTTTCGTTTATTTCAGGAATACAAAATATTATCTGCCTACATAGTATAGAATGAAAACTTTGCCAGTACGCATTGTTGAGTGAAAGCGAAAGAAGAATTCATTTAAGTGCCTTTCTATTGCCATTAAAGAGCCCATTAAGTGGCAATAAAGAGGCCATTAAATACCATTAAAGAGGCTCTTTATTCGAAAGAATACAAACAAATTAATTATTTGAGAAATCTTGTCATTGTTTATTCCCCAAATACTATATTCCGAAAGAATATTTACTTTGTTTTGCCTGATTCCTGTTACATAGTAACACTTCCTACATTTTTGATTTAGATTATTAAAGCACATTGAAAAACTAAAAAACGTAAAAAAACTTTGTGATTTTCAAAAAAAATACTAATTTCGCGCCAAAATTGTGCAATTGCCTCATCTCATCCAATGAGAGCATAGCAAACAGATAGTCAAAAATCTTAAACATTCGAACGTAAAGAAACTTAACAAAAATATATTATAGTATGAAACATTTTAAACTCTTTTTAATCTTTGTTGTTCTGCTGACAATCGGCACAACAGCGTATGGACAGGATGTGACCGTAAGAGCAAACAACGGCTCATGCGTCGCAGCTATTAAGAATGGAGGCACCACCGACTCTTTTTTCCGTTCTGGTGGTTTCGCCACATGGCAGCATGAGCAACTAAGTCTAGTGCTCACCGCATCTGACGGTACAGCTCTTACACCAAACGAACAGCTTGACAACCCTGCAAACAACCTTTTCAAAGCTAATGATGGAATTCACATGCAGATTGGTAAGGGACAGGCATCGGGTGCTAACGTTTGCTACATCACATTGAGCCTGCCTAAAGGCTATCGCTTTAAAGAATACACAATTGATTTCTATAAATCAAATGAGACAAAAAGGGATGGATATTATAGTACCAATTTCTCTTCTAATATCTCTGCTCGTTTTGGAGAAACTGATAAAAACTTTGAAGAGTTTATCACTTATAATGATGTTACCTACAATGGTGGCTCTAAAAACATAGCGCGCACTGAGATGACAGAGGGCGACATGGGTAATGTGCTGTATTTTAAGCTTACCTCAACAAATGCCAATCAACTTGGAAACCGCGCACTCATTACACTCGAAAATGCAAAATTCTACTTCACTGCCGAGGAAGACTACTCTCCAGTGGTTCCAGCAGGAGTCGTGTCAAATATGAGCGCAGTAGTCGTGCCTTTCTCTACTAGTAGAGTTGATTTTGGAAGAATCGGTAATAATACATACAATGGTGTAACTCGAGTAAGTTATAGTTCTGCACGCGTACACGATTTAGAGGCTAACTTCGAGCTTTATGAAGCTGAGGCAATAAAGGACAGTACAGGTGTCGATGGCATTGCTGGAAAGATGGTTCACTACAAAAAAGGATCCATCTCCTCTGCTGGAGGCTATTTCAAACTCGGAAAAGTTGGTGGCGAACAGGCTTATTTCATTGAGTCGCCAACATGCGTAGAAGTGTCTGACGGAACTAAAGTTCCTGTGGGATATCGTATTACAGGTGTAGAGTTTGAATACACCAAAAGCGTTCAAGATGTAGCAACAAGATCATTCTACATAAGATATGACTCAATTACAACATCTGGTACAACCACTACAATAACACCTTATTATTTAGGTACAAATGGGCGTTTTAGATCAGCGAATTATATGACCCTCTGGGAAATGGATAATGAGGGTTATATAAGAAACGGTAACTCATATATTTATTTCAATAATGGTTATGTAGGAGTACAAACAGGCAAGCCATCCGAGTCCGAACGTTTCAGTTTCAACAATTCAGGTATTTATCAGCAGATGTGGCCAGAATACTATATTTGCTGTAACCACGACAATAATCGTACTGGCCTGATCAGTAAGAATAGCTCCAGTAGGGCTGTACTTGAAGAGGTTAATACCACAAATCAAAATGCATCTGTTGATGACTTTACCCTGAATGTATACGACAAAGACGGACAAACGATATTTGCCACTAAAAACACTGCCACTGATGGCTCTTCAGGAAAAATAACTCTGACAGGTCTTAATAACGACGCCGTGAAGTTTGGTGTTACTGGCATCGGACTAGTACGTGCCACTATTACCCTGCAGGCTCTCGACCCATATCTCAGCCATATGACTGTTGTTTGTCAGGATGAGGTTCAGACTGCTGTTCGTATGACAGAGGGCTTTGATGCCACTGACTTTAGTGTAAATGGTGGAACATTCTATTTCCATCTGCCAGCTGATTGTGAAGGTCACAGCGTGGCAATCACCTACGAAGATCTGAAAAATGATTATCTTGACAACACCTACACAGGAGGTTCAAGTGCTAATAACTCACGTCTGAACTTTGTGAAGTCAGCACACTACAACAAATTCGGAGCTTCAAACAATAATATATATAATAATGTGAGCGAGGCTGAAAATGCAACGGAAGAGCGCCAAAAGGTAGGTACCGTTGGTACTAAGAAGTTTAAGTTCAACAATGCCGACGAGGTAGGAACAAGTGGCGGCACGCTAAAGGAATATGCATTCTCTCTCGAGAACTATGCTGCAAGTCCTAACAACGGCGCTTTCGAAAATATGAAGTTTACCGTAACTTCATCTGACCAGAATAAAGTCCGCTACGTGTTCACCACTGACGAGACACGCTATAACATCGCTCCGACAACAGGTGCACAGCATCGTGCATATGCTTTCTATGAAATGGATGTACACGTGCAGTCGGCTACATACGAGCCAGAAGTAGAATTCGTTCCTATATATAACAATACCTACTATAGCGGCGGTAATGATAAATTCTATGGCGCTATCGTAACTGCAAATGCAGGTACTGCACAACAGCCTAAGCCTGGTTACTCAAGCACACAGGAAATCTTCAATATGATTAACAAGTGTATTACTAACGGTGTGGACGACAAGGGCCATACCGATGTGCCTGACAATGCCAACAAATTACTCTATCTCGACTTCAGCCAAATGGCTGGTGTTTATGAAACCGCAACGCCAGGTGGTCCGACAACTCCACAGGATTACTCTAACACAAATGCGAAGAACTGTCTGATATTCCTGCCGGCAGGATCATCTGCAACTAATAACAATGTCGCCGCTAAAGTAAGTGCCGGAAAGTTCAAGGCATCTAACAACATCATTCTGACCGACAAAGAGCCATTCTATTCACCATATGAAATTTCTATTGACGGTTCTAAGTATGTGAAGTATGAGCGCATGGTGACAAATAACAAGAATGGAAAGGTAACAAGTGCTTCAATCATTATGCCATTCAACATCCTTGTTGATGAAAATGGACAGCACAAGAACCTTATCATTAACACAGGTGGTGCTATTGAAGGTGAAGAAGCTACTCCAGCATTCTCACTCCACCAGATGCAAGCAACAGACTGTCTGAGTGATCAGGTACCTGCAGATGTAGCAGGAGGTGACAATGACGTGACATACGCATTCTTCCCAAACATCCAGACAGTGAAGACTTCTACTCCAAACACTCCTTACATCGTGAAAGTTCTCAAGCAAGCTGAAGGAGAAACCACATCGTTCGTTATAACACAAAGAGGTGCAACAATAGCTCCTACCACAAGTATGGCGGCAGACTACACATTCACTGGTGAGAGTGCAACTGGATCTTCGAAGAGAGGAGGAGATGAAATCAGTGAAACAGCAACAACTTACAACTTCACAAGTAAGGGTACATTCTCTGGTATAACAATTCAGAAAGGCAGCGGTGTATTCTACTTCGCACAGAATAAGTTCGTATGCTCTAACGATCTCGACGATGCTCACCCAACAGTGAAGGGACATCCATTCCGCTCATTCTATGCAACAGGTACATACAATGCTTCACTGCTGCCTGGCTTCGAAATCTACTTCGGCGAGGGTAATGGCACGCCAACCGGTATTACCGACGTGACGAAGCGTATCGACACAGGTATCAAGGGCGGTAAGGGTACTATCACCATTTCATCGGCAATCGACAACAATGTGAAGATCTACAACACAAGTGGTATGCACTTCATGAATGTTGACATGCAGGCTGGTGAGACCAAGACTGTAAACGTACCTGCAGGCATCTATGTAGTTAACGGAGTTAAGATCATCGTAAAGTAAAAGGAGGACCCAAATTATGAGAAAAGAATATTTTAAGCCCGTTACGGAAATAATCGAGGCAGAATACGTTGAGTTTATTGCTCACAGCCTCGACGAGATGGATGGTAAGGAAAACAATCCTAATGATGATAACGAGGGTGACATCTGGAACCCGAAATACAACATCTGGGACTAAAGGAAGGTGAAAGGTGAAAGGTGAAAGTTCACTATTTGCACAACAAGCATATATAGCTTTCAACTTTAAACTCTCAACTTTCAACTTAATAAGCATATTATAATACTTTTATAATTGTTGCGGGTGGCTGACGCGATGTCGGCTACCCGCTTTATTTAAATCCACTTAGCCATCTGAAGGGGAGATAGTAAAGTGTAGATTACTGCGTTTGTTTGAGTATTAGGAAATGAAAGCCACCTAAACATTGCAGGTATAATTGCATGAGAAAATTACAAAAACGTAACAAATATTTTGTAGTTTTTTAGAAATTTACTAATTTTGCACCCAAATTGTGCAAATTGTATCATCTCGCCCAGTGAGAGCACTGCAAAAAGGTGACCACAATAATAATATATACGCATACGCGTAAGGTGACTTAACATAAAACGGGAAAAAAGGATTATCCTCACCACTCGTGAAAGGAGCAGGACAAAATGTCAACAATCACGCGACAAATGCCCGATATAATGGTGAAAAAGTGCAGAAATGTCACATTTACCATATCGAATGTCACATTTACCAAAGTGAGTAAACTACATTTGCAGTAATTTTGCATCCGTGAAAAAATTGCCACGTTCCACCTTGGTGGACGGAGAGCAATTTCACGTAAAAGCTAAGAGAAGGCTAAAACAACATAAAGTCGCTTGCGACTAAATGAAAAACGACAAATGAAAATTTGAGTCAGTTTACAGAACAAATCGGAACATCATTTCCGTTCAATCTGCAAAAAAACAAAACATGTAAGATCTGCATGGTCTGCATGAACACAGAAAATAGAACAAATATTAATTATTAATTATAAATACGTATTATAGTATGAAACATTTGAAATTCTTTTTCATTTTTGCTGTTCTGCTGACAATCGGCACAACAGCGTATGGACAGAATGTGACTATCAAAGCCTCAAATGGTAGCATGATTGCATCTACCCCGACAGGTTCTTCTGATTACGACACATTCTTCAAATGTGGTGGATTTGCCACATGGCAGCATGGTCAGTTGAGCATGGTTCTCACAGCGTCTGATGAAACAACTCTTTCAGATTTTGGCCAGCTGAAAAATCCCGCCAACAACCTTTTCTCTGACGGGACACATATTCAAATCGGTAAAGGACAAAATAGTCCTTGGAACATTTGTTATTTGTCTTTGACCTTGCCTAAGGGTTATCGTTTTACCAGTTATACCATTACATTCTCTAAGCCTGGTCAACTAACTAAGACACTTAATAACAATTCTACCACCTTCAATAGCGCAAATTCTGGATCAACATTCGGTGAGACGAATAGTAGTTTTCAATTTACAAATTCTAAGGAGGCTGCAAGAGGCGGTTCGGCACAAACCATTACACGAACATCTATGACTGATGACGACATGGACAACACCTTATATTTCAGGTTAGAAGGTCCATCGAATGGTTATGCCATGATTACGCTTGAGAGTGCAGAGTTCGTTTTCACTGCCGAGGCTGACCACACCCCGCTTACCTCTCCAGGCGACGTGCAGCGCGTGAGTGCTATCGACATTCCGTTCTTAACTAGTAAAGTGGACTATGGATCAATAACAAGTAGAAATTACAATGGTGTAAATCGCATATCATACAGCTCTGCAAACGTGAAAGACCTTGCAGCCAACCTCACCCTCTTCGAGGCCGGGTCAGTCAAAGCAGGCTCTAACTTTGATGGTATTTCAGGCAATGTAGTTGACTACAAAAAAGGAAGTATCTCTGTAGAAAACGGATATTACCGCATCGGTGCTGAAGATGCTAAGAATCCAGGCACAGAGGAGCATATTTATTATCTTGAAACTCCTACCTATGTGCTGCTTTCAGATAATGTAACCAAAAACCCAGTAGGTTATCGTATTGTAGGTGCTACGATTGATTATATTTATGGTGAAACCAAGGAATATGGAGATCTTCATGAGACTTACCAAACATTCTATATTAGTCAAGGTTCATATTATCTAAATTCCACAGGTGGTGCGACAGCAACTCAAAGTCAAAGAGCTCTATGGTTCATTGATGAGGATGGATACATCCGCACAGGAGCTAATGGCGCAACTTATTTGACAAATCATAATGAACAAACAGGTGGAGGTGGATATGCAGGAACTACTCAAAACAAAGCCGACGCCGTTAAATTCTCTATAACAAGCGAAGGTTACATATATTATACAGAAGGGGGGACAAATTATTGGCTGCGTAGGACTACTTCATGGGGTACAAGCTATTTCCGTTTCCAAAATAATACAGGAAACCGTGCCACACGCACCATAAGCGGATCAACAACCGTTGACATTACAGATGACGTTATTGGCACCACCACTCAGCCATATACTTTGAAGGTTTACGGCAAGGATGGTACAATGACTGGTGGTCAAGAAGTAACAGTAAATGCTCAAAATGCTTCTGGCTCAGTTACTTTAGGAGGCTTGAACAACGATGCTATTAAGATTGGTGTCATCGGTACTGGTCTTATTCAGGGATCTCTCATCATACAGGCTCTCGACCCATATATCGACCACATGGAGATTGTATGTGAAGAAGCACAATTAAATACAACGACTAGCTTATATGAGCCGACGGGCAATGGTCGCAAGCTCACCATCCCATTCTCAGCAAGCGACTTTGCTGTCAGTGGTGGAGCATTCCACTTCTACATACCAACATCATTCAATTTGCCATGTCTGTTCTCGTTCAAAGAACTCTATAGCAAATACGGCGACAACACATATTATGGTGAAACTGGTTCTACAAACCACGCCCGCTATAGTTTCGTGAAATCGCCATATTGGGATAGTAGTACTAACCTATATGCCAGCGATCCCGAGGCCAACTATCAGACCAAGGTAAGTACAAATTTGAAAGGTACTATACAATATCATTTTAACAATGCTGATACAGTAGGAACCCAAGGTGGACAATATCGCGAGTACCCATTCTCACTTGCTAGATATACCGCTGCCGGTGGAAATTTCGATCAACTCTACTACACCAACGCAGAGATGACTTCAGGCGCAAGTAAGACAGCTTATCTGTTTACCTGTGACGAGACACGTTATAACATTTCTACCGCAACAGCTACCCAACACCGCACATACGCCTTCTACCAGTTGGACATTACCGCCCAAAGAAAGGACTATGATCCAGAATTGGCATGGGAGAAGATATACGACCAGACCTATTACAACGATGGCGGTGTGAGAGAAGATGCTATGTATGGTCTTACCGTGACTACCACACAGGCAGGTGAAGGAAATAGTGAATATGGCTATGTAACAGTGGCGCAGATAAATCAAGCCATTACCGATGCATTAGGTACGACAGATGCTCCTGCAACCAAAGACCAGATTCTTTACATCGATGGCAGTGATTTGCTCTCTGTTGTGGAAGTAGCAGAAAACAATGTGACATACAACTATGCAAAACTTAAGGATGGTCTTGCAAAGAACGCTCTCGTATATCTGCCTAAGGGAACATCGACGAAGATTGACAACTACGCAGTGTTCTCGAATAAGGTTGATAACAAAAAAACATTTGCTGGTGCAAACAACTTCATTATTTACGATAAGAATCCATTCTATTCTAAATATGATGTACAGGTTGACGCGGGCAACTCTACAACCTATGAGCGTCTGGTGACAAATGGTAAGAACGGTAAGGTGACAGCCGCATCGATTATCCTGCCATTTGAAATCAAAGTCGACGACAACGGTATACATACTAATGTTGACGGCACACAGGCATTCTCACTCCACCAGTTGCAGGCTACTAACTGTCTGAGTGACGAGGCACCAGAAGGTATCAATGTTCAGACAGACGTTCCTTATGCATTCTTCCCGAAGGTTAGCAACATCACAAAGAGTGTACCTAACATGCCATACGTGGTTAAGGTTCTCAATCCAACAGATGGAAACACGTCATCGTTTATAGTAACACAGAAGGGTGCACTGATAGCAGCTACGACTGGAATGGCATCTGACTACACTATCACCGGTGGGACCGCTAGTGGTACATCTACAAGAGGAGAAACTGCTACAGGATCGACAACTTACAACTTCACAAGCAAGGGTACATACGCAGGTATTACAATTAATAGGGGTGCAGGCGTATTCTACTTCGCACAGAACAAGTTCGTATGCTCTAACGATCTCGACGATGCTCACCCAACAGTGAAGGGACAACCATTCCGCGCATTCTATGCTGCAACAGCTTCAACTAGCAGAAACCTACTGCCTGGTTTCGAAATCTACTTCGGAGAGGGTAATGGCACACCAACCGGTATTACCGACGTGACGAACCGCATCGACACAGGTATCAAGGGAGGTAAGGGTACTATCACTATTTCATCGGCAATCGACAACAACGTGAAGATCTACAACACAAGTGGTATGCACTTCATGGACGTCAATATGCAGGCTGGTGAGACCAAGACCGTGAACATTCCTGCCGGTATCTATGTAGTTAACGGAGTTAAGATCATCGTAAAGTAAAAGGAGGACCCAAGATATGAGAAAAGAATATTTTAAGCCCG
>JAEEGL012770387.1_pt1 | contig 14909 bp, 1 predicted proteins | sample 9134231 | NCBI WGS metagenome assembly JAEEGL01 (sample SAMN16246548, study PRJNA631951) | gut metagenome | biome: gut microbiome; feature: rumen; material: fiber-attached | host: Bos | place: Iran: Karaj | collected 2018-10
CACGCCGCTGCAGTCGGTGAACATCTCGGCGACGTCATCGTCGCTGAGCAGGCCGCTGATGTCGGCGTCGGCGAAGCAGTTGTCCTGGCCGGTGATGTTGTCGGGCCATGTCTCCGTGAGCACGGGGTCTGACTGGTCGGAGCCGGATACGCTCATGGTCGGAGCGGGCGTGACGGTGTTGTTGCACGCATCCTTGATGGTGTAGGTTCGGGTGATGGTCCATCCGCAGTTGTCGGTCAGGGTATTGGCGTCCTCATGCGAGACGGTAATGGTGCTGCAGTCGGTGAAGAGTGCCTGCACCTGAGCATCGGTGTACAGACCGCTGATGTCCGCATTCTCGAAGCAGTTGTTCTGTCCGGTGATGTTGTTCGGCCAAGTTCCGGTGAGCTCGGGTGCTGACTGGTCGGAGCCGGAGATGCTCTGCGTCTTGGTGTCGGTATTGCAACCGTCAGTAATGGTATAGGTACGAGTGATCTTCCAATCGCAATTGTCACTCTTAATTGTTTGATCTTCAGAGGAAACTGTAATGGCCTTGTTGCAGTTGGAAGCGTACATTGCCTTGACTTGATCGTTGCTCTTTAACTGACCAGCATGATTGGTAGAATAGCAAGCATTTACATTTTCAATATCAGTTAAACCATTATTGGTAAAGGTTAAAACAGGAGCCTCGATGGTGTAGGTGAATGTCCAGTCGTGGGCGTTGCCCTCACAGTCGGTGAAGGTGTAAACGTAGACGATGTCGCCCTCGCAGCCGGTCAGTGTGGTCGGGTATCCGCTCTTAAGTACGCCGGTCAGCGTGTTGCCGCAAGCGTCAGTAACGGTCGGCAATGTCGGTGCCACGGCCAGGTCGGGACATGCCACGGTGGCGGCGCCAGCCGCAGCCGTGATGGTGAAGTCAGGTCTGTTCACCGTGATGGTCTGACGAATCGTGCTGTCGTTCCCACATCTGTCGGTGATGGTATAACTTCTCGTTACGACAATCGGACAAGTGCCTGTGCTGGTTTCAGATACACTCAACGAGAGATTTTCATCAGCTGTGCAGTTGTCATAAATCGAGAGATCATCCGCTTCAAAGGCAGCCACCAATGCAGCTACTGTCGTATAGGCCGGATACGACTCGGTGAGGTCTGCACTGCATCCCTCAACTTCATACTCCGGAAGTTCATCTATGGTAATAATCGGTTTGACGTGGTCTGCCACCGTGAAGGTAGCGGTCTCGGTGGCGGTACAGCCCTTCTCGTCGGTGACGGTCACTGTGGCAGTGTATGCCTGACCGCAGTCGGTTTCAGCGGTGCCGATCTGGTTGACCACGGTGCTGGAAGTGGTCATCTCAGCGTTGGTCTGTGCGCTGGCATTCACGGCATCGCCACTCCATACGATCGTGTTGCCGCCGTGGCCGCCCGTTACTTCCATGCTCACTGGATAAGTGCTTTGGTTCGGACATAAACCTTCAGCGGTGGTGGGCACTGTCAGCGTAATTTCCAATGCATTAGGAATGGTGATGGTGGCCACATTTACGGTAGTCTCGCCACAGCCATTCTCATCCTTTACATATACTCTATAGAGGAACGTGCCGGCAACGTCTGTGGTGGGGGTGCAAACGTCATCGGTGGCACCTGAAATGTTACTCCATGTGGTGCCATTGTCGTTACTGACCTGCCACTGGTAGGTGTATTCTTCACTGCCGGTAACACTTACTGAAAGTTCAGCAATATCTTCCTCTTCACCAATGCAATAGGTGGTGTCTTTGCTGAGGTTGGTCACTCCAAAGGCAGGCCAAACATTCAAGGTGACGCTCACCACACTGTCGCAACCATTGGCGGCATGGTAAACAATGTCCTTGGTGCCGGCCGCATTGAAAACGGTGTCGGGACCGTTCGGATCATAATGGTAGGGGAGCTGAGAAGTGCAGCACCACACCTCTTTGCTGGAGGTGATGGCCTCCGCTTCCGACACGGTAACACTCGCCGTTGCGGTACACCCCATGTTGTCGGTCACCGTCACGCTGTAATTGCCCGCGGTAATGCCGCTGATGCTGGTGACATCCTCGCCCGACTGCTGGTTGCTCCATTCATATATATATGGTGCAGCTTGCACACCCGTCGTGAGCTCGCGGGAGGTGGACACACTTCCGTTGTTGCCACCATAGCAGGTCACGTGCGTAGGCGTGGCCGTAAGGCTGATGACATTGTCTTGCTGCGCCTCAGCGATTTGCACACCAGAAACGGCAACACTACATTCATTTACATCAGTAATAATAAAGGTATATTCACCTTTCGACAAGCCGCCTACTTTGACATTGCCTTCCTGTTCGGCAACGATGGGATCGCCATATACTTCCCCATTTTTCATGGGCTGAATGCTGAAAGGAGTTGAGTATCCCGAAATGTTGAGGATGACATAGCCAGCGGATGTCTCAGAGCAGATGGTGGTATTATGACCTTCCGCAGCAATGGTAGCCGTCACCTCCGGGCGCCATCCTGCTGTAATTCGCTGGATGGAATCGATACGGATTTTGTTACAGTAGGTTGTGGTGAACTGCACATCCTGAGTATAGAATCTCGTGTGAGAAACATTGTCAGGAGTCCCCCACGGACTGTTTTCGGTCCAGGTCATGTTGCCTTGGGTAAAGGGCAGCGCATCGTGGCACACATACATCACGGTGTCAGGTAACTCTTTGGTGGTGACAATTTCGGTAGAGGTTACCACGTTATCGGTGACAGTGGCATCCGAACCACCTATAGAGATGGAACCCAAGAAGTTCAGCTGGTTGTCGCGAGTACCTCCCGTCATCTCCACCAATTTGATGGATAGCTTGTAATCGCCAGCACGCTTCCATACGATGGTGAAGCGGATTTTTTCTGACGAATGAGAAAGATACCTGCCGTAGAAAAAGTTGATATGGTGTGAAGACAGGTTGATGTTGACTGCTAACGGCTCTGACGGGAAATATCCGTGTGCAGTTGCGATGTAGGCGCCCGAAATGGCATTGGCCGTGTAGTTGGTCGCAATATACGAGGAATCTCTGTAAATATGCGAATCAATGGAGTCCTCAGGAATGGGCTCCCCCTCATAGTAGAACTGGTATTCCAATGCGTACTGAGAAGTCGCATTCAAGCCCGCACTTCCAAAAGTTAGGGTATGATTGGTCTTCTGTCCGACATCTGTATTGAGATTGAGGTCGGTCGCAGTGATACAAGAACCACTTTGCGCACTGATGCTTCCAATTAACAGAAACATTCCGATGAAAAAGCATAAAAATCTTTTCATAATTAATGTGTTTATAAGTTATATTAATTTATTGAATTTCAGATAATTTATTTTCTTCTTTTGTAAGATGCAATAATAATACTTTTTTGTAAATAATGAATATTTTTAGTAAATTTTTTAAAAATATTTAATGTATTGATAGGGTGATGGTTATAGGCTTGAAGAAAAAAAAAGAGGGTGACCTGTAACGATCACCCTCTTTTTTTAGGGATAAAAATTGCGTTAACGGCGCGTCACAACAAATTTTTCAGACACTAAAGTGTCGCTGTTGCGCACGTTGATGAAGTACATGCCCTGTGCGAAGTCGGCCACACTGTAGGTCAGCACCTCCTCGCCACCGTAGAGCTCGGTGTTGAGGGTGCGCACTACCTTGCCTTGGGCATCGGTGATGGTGATGACCGCAGCACCGCTCATGCCACTGATGCGGAGGTTGAGCTGGTCGTTGACCGGATTCGGGAAGGCCATGACAGAAGCGCCTTCAGCATATTCGTTGACCGCCATCGGAGCGCCATTCGGGTTCGTGCCGGTCTCGTTCACGATGATGGTGAACGTGCGGGCGGCGATCACCTCGCGGTTGCCAGGTCTGTCGTTGTAACCGCCCCACAAGTGACCATACTTGCGGCCCACGATGTAGGGGTTGTAGATACCGGTACGGTTGGTGCCGCCGGTGCTGTGGCGCAACTCGGCTTTCAGCTTCAGCGTGTAGGTACCATTCTCCAATCCGGTGAGGGTGACCTTGTTCGGAATGTTCTTGAAGGCGGCGAAGTAGAAGTAGTCGAAGTGCAGGATGGTACTGTTGGCGGTCTGACGGAAGGCGAGGGTGTTGTTCGGAATCTCACCCGTGGCAGCCGTCAGATCATTGATGCCGTAGTACTGGCCGGTACGGTCGTAGTAGCTGGAGATGCTGAAGTTGGAGACGAGGCTCGGCAGGTCACTATCGGTGATGGCCGATTCGTTGAACAGGAGTTCATAGCTCATATCCATCTTCTCGTCGTTCCACTGCGTTTCTTGCGTGTCGTTGATGTAGGCATAGAAGGTGGCAGGATTGTTCTTCTGCACATAGATGGTATCGCCATAGAGGATGTGCGGTGTGTTGGAGTAGGTTCTGGTGTAGCTCGACTGCGTCATGGTACATCTGTCGGCGATGCTGATGCCCAAGGTGTACTGGTTGATCACATAGTGGATGGTGCTGTCGCAGCCGTGTACATCGGGATAGGTCTGATCAGCAGGACCTTCACCATTAACATCGTAGGTGATGCCGTTGACCACGTAGGTGGTTTGCGTACCGACAAGGTCGATGTCGCGTACAATGTACTGTGTCGGCCATACGGTCACCGTGATGATATCGTCGGAGGTGCTGGAGCAGCCGTAGTGGTCGGTGATGACCAGTGCCAGGCGGTGCTCACCCTCCGGCAATGTGAAGTTGTGGGTGCCAGTCGTACTGTTGACCTCGGTTTCCTCTACTGGGATGTCGTTGTCGGCATTCATCCAAGTGAGGGTGTAAGGATCGGTGCCGCCTTCAATTTCGTAGCTGACGGTAATACCGACATTCACACAGGTCTCACTATTGGCGCTCTGCGATACAGTAACTCTGCCCGGGTCGGACACGCTAACGGTGCCTTCCGTAACACAGTTGTTGGCGTTGGTGATGGCATACGTGTAGTCACCCTCGGTCAGTTCGTCGAAGGTGACGGAATAGTTGTTGCCGTCGGCGGTGAGGCTAACGGTCTCGTTGTTGTTCCAGAGGCAGGAGAGGGGAGCGTCGCCATTGGTAACGGTGAGGGTAGCCGAACCCAACTCGGTGCAGCTCACGTTCTCGTGGCTTGCGGTAACGGCCGGCAGAGCGTTCACTGCCACGTTGAAGGTGACAGCATCACCGGTCACTGCCTCCCCTTCCGTAGGTGTGAAGGTCGGGATGACGGAGAAGGTGACGGTCTGCGTAGCGGAAGTGGTGAGGGTGAGATCCTCAATGTTGCCGGTGCCTTCGGCAGTGCCGGTCACATCGTCGGTGTGGTTGCGGCTCCATGCGAAGCTCATCGTTCCGTTCTCACCGGCGATGGTGGCGTCGAAGGCCACACTGATTGAGCCTTCAGAGCAGATGGCGGTCGGCATAGGATCGGTGGTGAACACCACGGTCGGCAGGATGCTGAAGGTGCCGTCCACATATTCCACATTGTAGTTGCCCTGGACGGCATCGCCGCTCGGGGTGATGGTGTAGTCGCCCACATAGTTGCCCTCAGCGCGGCTGATGCTGACCGTCAACATCTCTTCGTTATCGTTGTTTTGGAAGCCTTCGGCCGTCCAAGTCAGGTCAGGATCTTCAGTGCCATACACCTTGCTCTTGTTGTCGGCAGTCACGGTGACGGTAGCCGGCGTGATGGTGAACACGCCACCAACGATGGTGATGGTGTAGTTCGGGTTGGCATCGGCAGAAGGCGTCACGGTGATGGGGTATTCGCCCACGTCCTCGCCCTCAGCGCGGCTCACGGTGTAAACCGGATCCACGCCGCTTTCGGGAACGCCCTCAACGGTAGCCGTCAGAGTGGTGGGCTCAGCCGCACCGTACACCTTGCCGTTTTCATCGGCGATGATGGTGATGGCAGCCGGGTTGACGGTGATATGGCCGTCGGTCACGTTGAAGGTGACATTGGCGAAGTTCTCGTTGGTGTTCTCGAACTGCTCGGCAGTCAGACCCATGTAGGTGGTACCGACATCGGTTCTTGTGGCAGCAATCTCATCTTCCACAATCGTTGAGGTTTCGCCAGGAGTGAAGGTGAAGTCTTCTTCCACGTCGTACAGGTCGGTGTTGGCCGCGGCGGTGTAGTGGGTTACGGTGTGTTCAGTGCCGTCGTAGGTGACGGTGTCAACGCTACCCACGATGGTCACGATTGCGTCAACAGCATTGACGGTGATATAACCGTCAGTAATCTCGAAGGTGACGGTGGAGAAGTTGGTGTTGTTGTTGGTGAACTGGCCTTCGGTCAGATTCATGTTAGTGGTGCCGGCATCAGTTCTGGCAGCCGAAGCCGTACCGCTGAAGGTGAAGTCGTCTTCGGTATAAAGTTCGGTCTCTTCCTCACCAACCATGATGCTGGTGACTTCGTAGTCGTTCACAGCGTGCTCTTCGCCGTCGAAATCTTTGATGTCGTGGTTACCCACGATGGTCACGGTTGCAGTGATCGGGGTGATGGTCTGGTAACCGTCGGTCACGTTGAAGGTGACATCGGTGAAGTTGGTATTGATGTTGGCGAACATATCGGCGGTCAAGCCCATGTTGGTCGTGCCGTCCGCGTCTTCGCCTTCCACCACGTTGGTTCTGCTGGCAGAAGCCGTACCGGTGAAGGTGAAATCGTTGGTAGTATAAAGTTCGGTCTCTTCCTCACCAATCATGATGCTGGTGACTTCGTAGCCGTTCACTTCGTGTTCTTCGCCGTCGTAAGCATCTGAGCTGTAGTTACCCGTGATGTTGACGGTTGCGGTAATCGGGTTGATGGTGATAGAACCGTCAGTCACATTGAAGGTGACATCGGTGAAGTTGGTATTGGTGTTGGTGAACATATCGGGGGTCAAGCCCATGTCGGTCGTGCCGTCCGCGTCTTCGCCCTCTACCACGTTGGTTCTGCTGGCAGAAGCTGTACCGTTGAAGGTGAAGTCGTTGGCGGTGTAGAGCTGTGTGGGCTCGTTGCCGATGGTGATGCTGGTGACATCGTAGCCGTTCACAGTATGGGCGTTGCCGTCGTAGTCAGCCTCTTCGGTATGGCCCACGATGGTCACCACCACGCCCACCGGGTTGACGGTGATATGACCATCGGTCACGATGTTGAAAGTAACTTCTTCGAAGTTTTCGTTGGTGTTCTCGAACTGCTCGGCAGTCAGGCCCATGTAGTTGGTACCAACGATGGTCTGTGAAGCCGTGGCCTCGCCGCTAAATTCAATGTCTTCTTCTACATCGTACAGGTCGGTGTTGGCCGTAGCGGTGTAGCCGGTCACGGTGTGTTCAGTGCCGTCGTAGGTGACGGTGTCAACTCTACCCGTGATGGTGACGACTGCGCTGATCGGGTTGATGGTGATGTAACCGTCGCTCACGATGTTGAAGGTGACTTCGTCGAAGTTCTCGTTGGTGTTCTCGAAATCTTCGGCAGACAGACCCATATACGTAGTACCAGCATTGGTGCTGCTGACCATTGAATCGCCGCTATAGGTGAAGTCGTCTTCGGTGTAGAGTTCGGTTTCTTCCTCACCCATCATAATGCTGCTGATGGTGTAGCCGCTCACGGTGTGTTCTTCGCCATCGTAATCTTCGGTGTTGTAGTTACCCACAATGTTGACGGTAACGCTGGCCGGGGTGATGGTCAACATACCATCGGTCACGCTGAAGGTGGCGTTGATGTTGTCGTCGTCGTAGCTGAACTGTTCAGCAGCGAGTTCCATCATGTAGGTTCCAGCGTCGGTTCCAGAGGCGGTAGCGTCGCCGCTGAAGGCTACATTTTCTTCATTGAACAGGTCGCTCGTGCAGGCGAGTTCGTAGCCGCTAACGCTCTGTTCCTCACCGTTGTAAGTTTCGGTGGCGGTGCTACCCGTCACAGTGATGGTGATACTGGCTGGGTTGATGGTCAGCTTACCGTCTTCAGCAATGGTGAAGGTGGCGTTGATGTTGTTGTCATTGTAGCTGAACGTGCCAGGGATGAGGCCCATCGGGTATTCGCCGGCATCAGTGCCAGTGGCGGTAGCGTTGCCGCTAAAGGCTACATTTTCTTCATTGAACAGGTCGCTCGTGCAGGCGAGTTCGTAGCCGCTAACGCTCTGTTCCTCACCGTTGTAAGTTTCGGTGGCGGTGCTACCCGTCACAGTGATGGTGATACTGGCCTGGTTGATGGTCAGCTTACCGTCTTCAGCAATGGTGAAGGTAGCGTTGATGTTGTCGTCATCGTAGCTGAACTGTTCAGCATCAAGTTCCATCATGTAGGTTCCTGCATTGGTACCGATGGCGATGTCGTTGCCGTCGAAGAGCACATTTTCTGCATCGAACAGGTCGCTTTCGCAAGCAAGGATATAACCGCTAACGCTATGTTCCTCAGCGTCGTATGTATCGGTTGAGGTGTTACCCGTCACAACAATGTCAATCTTGGCCTGGTTGATGGTGAAGTCGCCGGGGACCACGGTCACGCTGTAGTTGCTGTTGGGCGTGTAGTCGGCGGTTATCACGTCTTCGTAGGTGCCGACGTTCTCATCCTCATTGGTGCGATAGTAGGTGATAGTGCCGAGGTCGCTGTTGTTGATAAGACCTTCAACCGAGCCTGTGAAGGTCGGTTCGGCAGCGCCGTAGGTCTTTTCAGCGTCGGTCACGGTGATGGTGACAGCCTTCGGAGTAACCTCGAGTATACAGTCGGCATAACTGTCGGCATAGTTGGCGTTGGTAGCCTTTACATATACATGAAGGGTACCCACGTTGATGATGCTGGGCACGTTGGTGCTCCACTGGTCGTTCGGGGTGATACGGTAGTAGAGGGTGGTACCTGCGGTGACCTCAGGAGTGACGGTGGCGGTGTGTGCCTGTCCGTTGTAAGTCCAGGTGTCGCCCTCGGCGGTTAGGGTCATGGTGTTGCGTTCGAAGTTGGCCGTGATGTCGTGGTTAGCTTGGATGTTGCTGATGGTGTAAGTGGTGTTTCCAGCAGTACCCACCTGCGAACCGTTCTCCGTCCAGTTGACAAAGTGGTAGCCGGTGTTGGCTGTAGCGGTAAGGGTCGCGGTAGCATCATAGTTGTAGGTACCTGCACCGGTAATGGTACCACCAGCTGTCGGGTTGGCGGTGGCGGTGATAGTGTAGGTGTCGGGTGTAAAGTTAGCCACGAGGTCGCGTGCACCAGTTACGGTGAAGCTGTAGGCAGCGTCGGTGGATACCTCATCGCCATTCTCAGTCCAGTTGACGAAGTGGTAGCCTGTGCTGGGAGTAGCGGAGAGGGTAGCCGCAGCACCATAGTTATAGGTGCCGTCGCCGGAAACCGTACCACCTGCGGTCGGGTTGGCCGTGGCGGTGATGGTGTAGGTGTCGGGTGTGAAGTTAGCCACGAGGGTGCGATCAGCAGTTACCGTGAAGCTGTAGGCAGCGTCGGTGGAGACCTCATTGCCGTTCTCGGTCCAGTTGATGAAGTGGTAGCCTGTGCTGGGAGTAGCGGATACGGTAGCCGCAGCACCATAGTTATGGGTGCCGTCACCGGAAACCGTACCACCTGCGGTCGGGTTGGCCGTGGCGGTGATAGTGTAGGTGTCGGGTGTAAAGTTAGCCACGAGGTCGCGTGCACCAGTTACGGTGAAGCTGTAGGTGGCGTCTGTGGAGACCTCATTGCCGTTCTCGGTCCAGTTGACGAAGTGGTAGCCTGTGCTGGGAGTAGCGGAGAGGGTAGCCGCAGCACCATAGTTATGGGTGCCGTCACCGGAAACTGTACCACCTGCGGCCGGGCTGGCCGTGGCGGTGATGGCGTAGCTGTTGTGCTGGAAGTTAGCCGTTACCGTATGGTCGGCATTCATGGTGATGCTGGTGGGGTTGCCCGACACCGTGCTGCCATCAACGGTCCAGTTCTGGAAGGTGTAGCCGGTAGCTGCTGTGGCCGTAAGCGAAACGCTGGTGCCATGGTTGTAGGTCACGTTGCCGCTGATGTTGCCGTTGCCGTCGCTAATCGTACCGCTGTTGGCCGGGTTGACGGAGGCGCTGAGCGTATGCGTGCTCTGTGTGGTGAAGGTAGTGGAAGCCACGCTGCTCTCGCAGGTGCCGTTGCCGACGGCCTTCACTTGGAAGGTGTAGGTACCGCCCGGGGTGAGACCCGTGAGGCTCACCGAGGTGTTGCTGGTGGTGTACCAGGCGCTGCCGTCGATTCTCCACTTGTAGCTGCTGGCACTGCCCGACCACGACGCCGTGGCCGTGATGAGGCCGATGTTGGTCACCTGCAGGTTGGTGGGTGTAGCGGGCGCTACTGTTACATTTACGTTCTCAGACTTGGTGAAGCCATTGTAGGTGGCACTTACCGTATAGGTTGAATTTTGCGTGGGTGATACAGTATAGGTGTCGCCTATAGCCATGCCTTCACTGCCAGTGTATGCCCATGCATAGGAGATGGGAGGAGTGAAACGATACACCGTCCCGTTTGTAGGTGCCGCTGATGCCGTCCCCACCGAAATGGTAGTAGGGGAACCCGTGGTATTGGTCTGCACTACAGGATATACATAGGAAGAGGCTATCTGGGTAAGGCGACCATCAGCGCTAATATAGGTGTAAGTCTGTGTGCTGGTATAGTTATAGGTAAAACTGCCGTAGCATAACTCCACTATATTGCTGCCTTCATAAAGTTTCACCTGATAGTTGGTCCAGTTGTAGGCGGAATAATATGATCTCATGTTCTTCCATTCCATGGTAAGCACACGGCTTCCTTCCGCCCCCGTCACCTTGTAATACATGTAACTTTCGCCATTGTTCAAGTTTTGGTCGTAGCCCAATGCAGAAATCACGTCATGAATAGTACCAGGACTTGACGGGGTGTTGGTGTTCCATGCAGAACCGAAGGTGACAAAGCCATCGCAGCGCATGGTAAGGGAGGTTCCAGAAGTAAAATCTTTACCTGCCAAGTTGAAGGCAAAGTCTAGAGGAACGGTTAGCGTTGTCCCATCACCACCAGTGGTTGTGTAACCATCATAATCAGATGCTATACTATTGAAAGTTGCTGAGGTTGCAGAAAACAAATATTCATTAGGAACATCCACACTTGCCGTGATACTTACTTCGGTGCCTTGTTCAATGCATTCGGTGGAAGAGGGTGTAGTGACGACATCAATGCTCCATGCCGTGAAATTAGCTGTAACGGTGGCATCGCCAAGTCCCATGGTGAAGGTGGTAGGGTTGGTGGTGGTGCTTGAAAGGGTTGAACCGTTGCCTTCTATTGTCCAGCCAGTGAAGAAATAGCCATCGGAAGGTATGGCGCTAAGCTCACAGGTCTCACCTTGTCCGTAATTGCCGGAGTTTCCGCTCACCGTGCCACCTGCCGAGGGTTCGCTGTTGGTGATAAGGTCGAATCTCGGACAATCCACGGTCACAGTGTAATTGGAGGGGTAATCATCACAGTTATCTACAATTAGATAATAGGTGGTGCCAGCCGTGAGTGAGACTGTTTTATTGCCTTGGCTCCAATTGCTTGTAAGAGTTGTGAGAGTTTGTCCTGTGGCAATAGAAGTAGTAAGGAAGAAGTCAGGGTCACCATCTTCTGTGGCTCTGAAAGTATAGTTGCCATCTACTGGCGGAGTATAGGCATAAATATGTTCCTCGCCAGACTCAGTCCAACTGCAACCGGTATATGATGTCCATGTATTATATGAATTGCCCACCGTTCCCTGATAGGTTTGGCCACATGTCATAGTGGTCATCGGCGCAGAGGTGGGGGCTACACACGTTCTTGAAATGGTGAACGTTCCTGTAGTGGTACCAGTGCTGGAATAGTGTGCTACGTAAACATAGTAGGTCACCCCTACCTGCGTAGTGAAAGTGTATGTGTCGTTTGAGGTTGTGCTACTTCCACTGTCATTATAACCGATCCAAGTGAAATTACCGCATGAACCACTGACAATATCAATCTCGGTGTCATAGCCTGAGGCAGAAACAGATATAGTCGTTGAACCACCAGTTCCAGTAAAGGTGTACCAAACGCCATAATTAGAAACATTGGCAGAACTCGGTAAACCGTGCGGGTCACCAGGCGTGCCCACTGTTGTGCCTGACAAATTGCTGGTGCCGCAAGGCAGCGAAGTGGCAGTGGCACAGGTGTAGTTCACGGGACATGCGATGAAGTTGGCCGTTACCGTGGCATTGGCCGAACCCATGGTGAAGGTGGTGGGGTTGGTGGCGGCGCTTGAGAGTGTTGCTCCTGTACCCGATATTGTCCAGCCGGTGAATCTGTAGCCGCTGGCAGGGTTTGCTGTAAGCGTGCAGGTCTCTCCCTCTTCGTAGGGACCATTGTTGCCACTTATTGAGCCGCCAGCCGAAGGACTACTGTTGGTGGTAAGAGCAAATTTCGGGCAGGAAACAGCCACCGTGTAAGATGCTGTATTGCTACTGCTGTAATTATCTGCAAAAAGATAATAGGTATGCCCTGCTGTAAGTGTATAAGATGCGGTCCCCTCACTCCAACATCCGAGGCTATTGCCTGTATTGCTGTATGACTCCATAAGGAAGAAGTCAGCATCACCTGATGAACTATTACCTGTGAAAGTGTAGCTACCAGAAACAGGCGGAGTGTAGGCATAGATTTTTTCTTCTCCTGGTTCAGTCCAACTGCCATTTGTATAGTTGCTAATTAAACCGGAAGTCCCGAGAGTCCCTGTGTAGTTAGTGCCACAAGTCATAACAATGGGCGAAGGAAGAGAGGCAAAGTTGGCAGTGTAGTTGAGATTGCCCGAATTGCTGGAGGTGATAGTCACCGTGGTTTGCGGTGTGCTGCCGTTGCTGCCCGTCCAGCCAGTGAAGATACAGCCAGACTTGGTGGGGTTGTTCAGCGTGGCAGGAAGTTCTCCGCTCTTGAATTCCGGGTTGTAGGAGGTGGGGTTGGCCGACGACACAGTACCGCCATTAAGGGTATAGCTGATCGTGTTGTCCGTGACGATGTAATACGTACTACTGCCGTATGAAGGATTCGATAAACTGTTGGCGCTATTGTAGGCAAAGGCACGGAAATAATATTTCGTGCCTGCTGTCAATCCCGTGAAGGTCTTTGTGTAACCGCCGGTGCCAGTATAAGAACTCTCTTGATGTGTATTGCTGGTAGTTGGGGGATTAGTGGTGCCCAAGCAGATACCTGCGGTGACGGAACTTGCACCACCCATGTTGGTGATAGTACCCCCAAGGGTTACAGATGTCGTAGAGAGGTTTGAGTAACTGCCTGTCGTTACCGTTGGGGTGGTTATGACAACCACCGTCAGCTTATAGTCCTTTGCCTCGCCATTAGAACCCGAACAAGGATTGCTGGGAGCAGTATTACTCCAATCTACCATTACCCTCATTCTATAGTCTCCAGCTTCTATACCAGATGGAATTGAAAAACTTCCTGATGGATTGTCCACGTAGCCAGAAGACACATATACCCTTTCACCAGAATCTGTGAAGTCGCCATCCTTGTTGAAATCAATCCAGATTGCACAACCGTATGTGCCAGTTCCAACTGTTGTAGCTGTAAAAGAAACAGTTGAATTTGCAACAGCTGTTAATGAAACAGAATTATAAAGGTTTGTATAAGAACTTGAAGGAGCACTATTATACGACTGGTTAATGTTTGATGCCCCTCCCGTTGTCGTAAAATTTGTCATATAGTATGAAGAGTATCCGCTTAATGATGGGGTACAGGTAGAAGCTGTAATATTCACTGTGTAATCTTCGCCCTCACCCCATGAGGCAGATGCACAGGGATCAATGTTTGTCGCTTCAACACTATATTGATACACCACCCTCAGACGATGGCTTCCAGTAGCAGCATTGCTAGGTATAGACAAGCTTATATTCACAGTCGCGCTTGCTCCGATGCTGCCTTGTGTCCCCACTCTTTCGGAAGATTCAAAAGTGCCGTTGTCATTAAAGTCAATCCATACGGCCGCTGCATGGGTTCCAGAACCAGAAGAACTAGTCAGTGAAGCTGATATACTAGCTCCTTGTGATAAATTTGTTGATTGACTTGTGAAGTTGCCGTAACCGCCAGTTGAAAAACCCGAGTTAGCATTGTTTATATTACCCAGAGAAAAACTTGCGATGTAGTCTGTTGTATTAGAAAAAGATGGTGTGCAAGAAGATGAAGATCCTCCTGCTGTGTAGGTGAAAGTGGTCTTGGGGATAAAGGATTGCAAGCTGCCGGAAGAGGAAGAGCTACCATAAACATAGTAACCCTGGGAGGTGCTTTGTGATACTCCGTACCAAGAACTAGACTTATATGTACCGCCACTCGCAGCAGATATCTGCACGATAAGGCTTCCTCCCGTATATGTGAAAGCATCACCATTGAACGTAAAGGTGTGTGAAGATGCTGAATTGGCACTATATGAAGAGTTGGTGTAAACTGTTGTGCCGGAACTGCCTAGTAATCCGGATGATGAGTAGTATGTCGTTGTGGTGTTGGTGAGTTTTATAGTCAGGCTCTTGGCTACCCATGCAGCACCTGAATTTTGGTACAATGTAATGGCGGTGATTGCACTGCCACTTGGTAGATTTGACAATTGTGACTGCGGGATAATGTATTCACTCGTAAAACTATAATCACAATAGTACGTGTACATGGGTACGTAAGAGTTTGTTGCCGTCCCGTCGCACACGGTCACGGTCTGTCCTCTCATCATTGACGGAGCCAGTAGCATCAGCACCATGGCGAGGAACAGTGCGGTTAGCGATTTCGTTTTCGATTGTGAAAGAGTAAAAGCTGCTTTCATGTTGTTTTGGTTTTGATTTGTATTTTGTTGATTTGTTGATTTGTTGCTTCGTTGATTTGTTTTAGGGGAGGGGTGAAAGTTGAGAGTTAAAAGTTAAAAGTGAAGAGTAAAGATCCTCAGTTTTCAATTTTCCGTTTTCAATTTTCAATTTATCAACGGGTTATTGTTGATAGTTTTGTTGTTTGGAG
>JAEEGL013262260.1_pt1 | contig 14909 bp, 10 predicted proteins | sample 9134231 | NCBI WGS metagenome assembly JAEEGL01 (sample SAMN16246548, study PRJNA631951) | gut metagenome | biome: gut microbiome; feature: rumen; material: fiber-attached | host: Bos | place: Iran: Karaj | collected 2018-10
CAAGCAGGGGCGCGCGGTAATGGTGCTGCTCCTGGGCCCGTTTGGCATTGCCTCATGGAGCTGGGTCGCGACGCTGATTGTCGTGCTTTGCATGTATGGTATTTAGCCACAAAGAACACAAAGGGCACAAAGAGGAGTGGAGAAATGGAAATGAACGCGGGAAGGTTTTTAGACAGGATTAACAGGATTGACAGGATTTTTCGGACTTCTCGAAAGGAAGTTGTAACGATTCCACTCTCCAACTCCAACTATTTTCTCCAACTCTATCTTAATCTTGTAAATCCTGTAAATCCTGTCTAAAACAAAAATGAAAGGAACGACCTTGTGAAAAAGCAAATGATACATGCACTAGGATGGTGTGGCGCGCCTTGCCAATGTTAATGGCGTTAGGGGAGGGTTTTTAGACAGGATTAACAAGATTAACAGGATTGAGAACTATGGATATTGATGAAATATGCTATAAGGTCATTGGGGCTGCGATGGCAGTGCATCGGTACTTTGGCCCTGGATACCTTGAGGAAGTATATAAAAACGCCTTGATGGTCGAATTGGAGGCGCTTGGCATTCAATCCGAAAAGGAGGTCCCAATTGCGGTTGATTACAAAGGCGTTCGTGTGGGAGACTATCGGGCTGATGTAATTGTTGATAATCGGCTCATCCTGGAATTGAAAGCAGTAACGACGATCAATCCCAGCCATGAGGCACAGCTTGTCAACTATCTTAATGCGACTGGAATAGAGGATGGACTTTTGATTAATTTTGGCGCTACGTCTCTTCAGCACAAGCACAAATACCGTGTGTATCGCCAGCCGCAGGCTCATAATCCTGTCAATCCTGTAAATCCTGTCTAAAACAAAACCTGAAAAACCAGAACTGAATTTGAACAAAGGAGTGAAATGACAATGGCGATAATGGCGGCGACGGTTTGGTTCATCCCCGGGTGGCTCCGTTCGGGGACGCCTGCGGAAGGAGTCCTGGAATGCGTCTCCAACGCATTTCCGGAGGCGAAGGTCGAGTTCAAGAAATGGGACGGCGACAACGTCGTCTGGCCGATGTCCGTCGATTCGGCGGACAAGGAGTCGTGGCGGCTCGCGTTCGAGATCGCGATGATGCCGCGTGAGGAGCGCGAGAGGCTTACGCTCGTCGGACACTCTCTAGGCGGACGCATGATAGCCCGCATTCTCGCGCGGCTTTCGGAACACGGCCTCAAGGTGCGCCAGGCGATACTGATGGGCGCGGCGATTCCGTCCGACGACCCGGACCTCGCGAAGATGGGCAGGGCGACAGAGCTGCCGGTGCTTGCGGTGTGCAATCCGTACGACCATGTGCTCCGCTACGTCTACGCGATGGTCGGAGGCGAGAGCTCCGTCGCGTTCGGCGCGAACGGCACGCTCGCTCCATGCGAGAACGTGGTCGAATGCGTGACGCCCGAGAACCTGGCTAGAGAAGTCGAGATAGACGACGGCGCATGGTCGAAGAGTCCGGCGCTCAGGGACGTCGCGAACCATCACGAGAAGTTCTACATCGAATACGCAAGGCGCATTCTGGGCGGCGAGGCGGCGTCCGGAACGGTCATGGTTCCGCAGGGCTTTCCGGCCGTCGACGGAAAGGTCATGGACTCCGAGATCTGGTGGAGCGTGCTGGACGAGGCTGAGGGCTGGAAGCTTGAAAAGAACAAGGTGACGGGCCACTGCCGCATAATCGACCCGGACAAGAAGCGCGTCGCGTGGGGACGCGAAGAGAAGATGCGCTCCGCGTTCGGCAAGGTTCGCAGCCAGATCGGGCGCGCAGTCCGGTGAATATTTGGTATAATGTCGCCATGAAGACTTCGATATTTCGAGCCGGACTGTTCGCAGCCGTTGGAGCTGTCGTCATCGGGGCGATCCTCGCCTGCTGCCTTCTGCGTGCGCGCACGGAAGGCGCGGACACCTCGACAGTGCGCAAGGAGCTTAGGTTCTACCGCTCCGGCTCGGAGTGGTTTGCGGACGTTCCGCAGCACACGAAGGCCGAGAACCAGATGGTCGCGGGCGCCGACACGCTTCTGGACGAAGTCTCCGGCGGATCGGACGAGGTGAAGGTCGTTCTGTCGTCGGATGTCGAGAACCCCGGCGAATGGAAGCTCCATCTTCATCTTGTCGAGCACGACAGATACGGCGCGACATACAAGGTAACCGCCGCCGGACAGAGCGGCTCTCAGCTTGCCTGGCTCTGCAACGTCATGCACACAGTGTTCGGCGGAGAGCATCCGACGGACATATACATCCACACAATCTCGGCCAAGTGACATCTCGGGAGTTCATGGAAATGAAGACAGCGTGTCCAAGGGGCGGCAGCTGCATGCATAGGTTCATTGGGTGTCTATTTGCTTTGGTAATCTTCATGCTGAAGTTCATTATGTGGCTGGTTGCCGCGGTAATCCTCTTCGTCGCGGCACTCTGGCTGTATTTCCGCTTTGCGACCGATGCTCTCTTCTCGTACGCCGTCAGGGACGCGGACCGCATCGTCATACGCGACGGCGGAGGCACCTGCCATAGCAATCCGGACAGGGAGCCGACACTGTACGAGATTACAAACAGGGCCGACATCGCCGCGTTCACCGACATGTTCAGATTCTCAGGACGCTCAATTCCCTGCAAGTGCTGCGGCTATCCGGGCGTGGACTGGTGGCGCGACGGCAAGCGCTTTGCCGTCTCCGCGCTGCATCACAAGGAGAGGCTTCGCATGGACGGCTTTGCCGGAGATCTGCACCTTACGGAAGAGTCCAGCAGTCGGATCATGGAATGGCTCAAGTCGCATTGCGGCATCGCGGAGGACGAGAACTGGCCCAGGTGGCGGAACTGCAGAATGTCGCGCCGCATTCTTGAGAGCGAGGCGAGTGTCGTGACTAAGAAAAGCGGAGAGCGGCCAACGCTGGACGCGCTTCGCGTCCGCCTCGAGAAGGATCGCGGCAAGTTCCCTTTGTGCCCGAGTGGTGGAAAATATACCCTTTCGTACGGCGAAGACGGCATTCCGGAGGTCAGCTGCTCAGAGCCTGATCACTCCGATGTTCGCAAGCGGCGTTAGAGCGTATTCACGCGTTTTCTCTCTATCCCGTTGTGTTTTGAGCTCACGCACGCAGGAACAGCCGCGACTGCTCCGAGAAGGGCGCTACCCAACCTTCACGAGACGCGCTGAAATGCGAGACTGGGGAATGCCGGTAAGGGCCTCGACAGCCTTGCTGTAGGCGGCAAGCTGCCCGGCGTACCACTCGGGATGGGCGACGGAGCTCTTGAAGTCGACAATGTCCGCCGCAAGGCCTTCTGGAGTCATGAAGAAGACCACTCGGTCGAACCTTCCTGATATCCACTCGCCGTCGGCAAACACCTCGAACGCCTTCTCGCGCCAAAGCTCGACGAATCCCTCGGGCTTCGGCAGAAGATCGGAGAACTCCACCTTCTCCATCTCGGCGTGAAGGGCCGAACCGCGATCCATCGCGGCCTTGCGGGCGTTCCGCCTGGAGAATATCAGCCCTGCCGGCATTCCCGTCTGGAACTGAAGCGACGGAAGACGGCGCGCGACCTGGGTCCTTTTGCCTCTTGCCGGCGGCGGGAGAGGCTCGGCGACGGCGGATTCTGACGCAGCCGCGCCTTCAGACGCCGTATCGGAGAGAACGACGCCGGGGTTCTCAAGACCGGACAGGTCGGCGCTTCTTACGATGTCGGAGAACTTGAGCGTCGAACCGGGAGGCGAGAGGATGATCGTCATGGCGCGCTTGGCTCTGGTCATCGCCACGTAGTACATGCAGAGCGCCTCCTGCTCGGCGCGGTCCTTGCGAAGCCTGTAGGCCTCTTCGAGACCGCCGACGATCTTCGCCACCTTCGAGCCGGGGTCGGGCAGTATCCAACGGTCTCCTTCCAGCGGACCGGAGGGATCAGCGCTCAGGGAGTTGCGCTCGTAGAGAGGCAGGATGACGTAGTCGAAGCCGAGGCCCTTGGACCTGTGGATCGTCATTATCCTTATCTTGCCCTCCTCCGCGACGTTTCTCTTCGTCTTCGCCGTGAGAAAGGACTGGAAGTCGGACAGCCGCGTTCCCGCATTGGCGGAAAGCTCGAACTCGGCCGCGGCGCGAAGCATGTCGGTGAAGCGCTCTTCGGTGAAGCGGCTCCAGGCGGCGTCAGGGTCTCCCGGCAGAAGCCCGCGAAGCTCGCGGAACGTGCGGACGAGGCCGCGCATCGTGAAGGAGCGGGCCATTTCGCAGGAGATCGACGCCGCATCCGGAAGTCCTTCGGGATACTTTGCCGCCGCAAGCGGCGTAAGGGCGAAATGCCGATACGTGAGCGCGTCGCCAGGATGGTCGGCGAGCTGGACAAGGTCGAGAAAGCCCGAGAGCGCGGGCGTGTCGAGTATGGCGGACTCGCCCTCCCACACGACGCCTTCGAAGCCGGAAGCCTTCAGGTTGGCGGCCATCAGCTCTCCAAGGGCGTTGCTTCGCACCAGTATCGCGGCAGAGACGCCGCGCCTGCGCGGATCGCTCTCCTTCTCGCCCAGCACTGCGGCTATTGCGGTGCAGACGGGCGAGACGAAGTCCTCCTTGTCGCGCCCGGGCGCGTCGGCGACTCGAACGAAGCCGGTGAGACCGGGACGGGCCGACTCGTGCAGAGGCGAGCTCCAGGCGGGAAACTCGTCCGTGATGCGCCCGCCGGCGAAGACGCGGTTCACGGCCTCGACTACCGCAGGCCCTGACCTGAACGTCTTCTGGAGTCTTCCGGTCGTGTACAGGCCAGAGTCGCGCTCGTGCCTGAAGATGCCGACGTCGCCGTCGCGCCAGCCGTAGATCGCCTGCTTGGTGTCGCCGACGATGAACACGCTCTTTTCGCCCTGGGACTGCCTGGCCTCGTCGATCAGGTTCTCGAGCGCCTGCCACTGCACGCGGCTGGTGTCCTGGAACTCGTCCAGAGCCCACGCGCGTATCCGACAGTCCATGCGATATTCTAGCGACAGCCTGACGGCGTCGGGCAGGGAGAGAATGAGCCTCGGCACGTCGGAGAACACAAGCCGCCCAGCCCTGCGGACCTTCGCGTCGTACTCGCGCTCGAACGCCTCGGTCATGCGGTAGATGCCGCGCGCAAGCTCGAGCTTCGAGCGAACCACGTAGCCGCACACGCAGAAGAGCGCTTCGCGCACCGCCAGCGTCGCCTCTCGGGTAAGCGAGTATTCCCTGCGGCTGAACTTGAAGGACAGCACGTCGCCCGCAAACGTCTCGTCGGACTCCAGAAGCTTCTTCGCTATGCCTTTCACTCCGCTGAAGCTGCCGCGGAACGAACGCACCCAGTCCGCGAACGCATGCCACGCCTTGTCGCCGCCGAGCATGGACTCCAGCCTGTCCGCGGCAGCGGCAAGCTCGCCTTCCGCGACATGCGCGAAAGCGGGGTCGCGCCCCCAGATCGCCTTCGGGTCTCCCCACGCCGACTCGTCGGGCAGGGATGCCACTCGCTCGTGCCAGGCCTTGATGAAGTCCCGGTACGACTGGGCGAAGCTTCTTACGTCCTCCCTGTTCATCGCGAGGGAGAAGGCCTCGACAAACGTCCTCTTGAGCGCCTGGTCGGTTCTCCTAAGTATCGAGAAGGAGACGCGCGAGCGCTCCGTGGCCGCCGCGTAGTCGTCCATCATCTCGACTTCTCCGGCGAGACCAAGTTCGAGTGGGAAGGCGCGCACGATCCGCATGAGGAAGCTGTCGAGCGTTCCGATCTGCGAGAGATGCTGCGTGGCTATCACCTCGCGCAGAAGCTTCGCGTCGCCTGGGCAGCTGGCGGCGTCCTTCGCGAGCAGGGAGACGAAGCGCTCGAATATCTCGCCTGCGGCGGCCCTGGAGAATGTCAGGGCGACGATCTCCTGCGGCCTGACGCCCGCCCGCATCAGCTCTATGAGCCTCTTGCCAAGCGCCTGCGTCTTGCCCGTTCCGGCAGAGGCCTCGATCAGTTCATAGGCGTTCACTTCCCGGCCAGCTCCTCAAAGCGTCTTTTCTGGTCCTCGATCCACGCCTTCGACACGGACCTCTCCGGCGACGGCATAAGCCAGTCGTCGTAGTCGAAGCGCCACTCTCCCGCACGCGACGGCGGCCAGAACAGGCCCCGCTCGATGCGCGAAAGCGCATCCCGCACGACGCCCTCGGCCTCGGGCACGTAGCCGCCGGTCATCGGCTCGGCGAAGACGACGTGGTCCTTCGACTTGCCGAGGACGCAGTAACGGCTGGTGATGACGTCGAGCCGCGCGTCCGCGAACTCGCCGGCGCTGCAGGCGTCCAGCATCGCGCAGTAGAGCGGCAGCTGCACGCTCTTCCAGGTGCGGACGCCGTTGCGGTCTGTCGTGAAGCAGCTCGCCTTGTCCGCGGAGTCCCAGGTCTTGTAGTCTATCACGCACCATTCTCCGGTCGACTGGTTGCGGTCGATGCGGTCGCACTTGCCGTATATCCTGACTTCGTGCGCGCCGTCCGCGCCTTCGACTGCATACGCGATCTCGAGTTTCATCTCGACGGCCTTTATCTCCCAGCCTTCCGCGCGGCGCGCGCTCTGTATCTCGGCGAAGTTCGCGAGCCTGCGCTTCACGCTCTCGCCCTGCATCGCGACAATCGCGGGAACGGACGTGCCGAAGCGCTCCGCGAGCTTCGCGTCGACCTGCCCTTCGAGGAACGCGCGAAGCTCCGCCGCGTTAGTGGAGTCGCGCAGCTCCGAAGTGCCGAAGGCCTCCAGCGCCTCGTGCGCGAGGTTGCCGTACTCCCAGCTCTGAAGCTCTTCGGCACGGTCGTCCATACGCTTGTCGCCCAGAACGCCCTTGTCGCGCAGATAGAAGGTGAAAGGGCAGCGCAGATAGGAGTCTATGCGCGTCGGCGAGATGCGTTCGAGCTTGCGCCGCTCGGGCGGAATGGGCAGCGCAAGGCGCCACGCTTCCGGCAGGTCTGGGGACGAGCCGTCCTCAGTGCCGGCTCGTGTGCCGTAGAGGGCCTTCGCGCGTGCCGCGAGGTCGGCGTCGTCGCTGGTCTCGAAGAGAAGCCGCGAAGGCTTCACTACGTCGCCCTTCGGGTCGATCGCGTGGTAGAATATCCGCAGCGCCCGCTCGTCGCGCGTTCCCGCGGCGATTCTCAGTATCTCGCGGTCGCGCAGCTCCTTGAACGCGTTGTCCGGGAGCCCGAGCCGATGGCGGAGTGAATCGGGCAGGAACGGATGGCCGACCGTCGATTCAGGCACGCATCCTTCGCGGAAGCCCGCGATCACCAGCTCGTCCGCGTCCACGAAAGGCAGCTCCATCCAGCCGTCGGTGAATATGGCGTCGGCATCGTCGGGCTCAAGCCCGTACGTCGCCTCGTCAAGCCGCATCTCGAAGAGCTCGATGTCGTCGCCGCACTCGTCCACAAGCTCGTTCACGACCTCGGCAGCCGCGGCGAACTCGCGCGACGACGAATCGCGCTCGTCAAGCGGCAGGTCGGCGAAGATGGCGCAGAGGAGCCCTCTCACGTCCCTCTTGCGAAGCTCCTTCAGCACGAACTCGAACACGTTTCTGAGAGGGCCCTTCGTCTTGGGCGCGACGTCTTCGACCTTCTCCGGCAGATACTCGGCCTGCCTGTTGTCAAGGTCCGCAAGGACCGCCGCCATGTCGGACTCGGACATCCCGAGCTCGCGGCATATCCAGCGCCGCGCGTCGCCGCTCCGGACGAATGCCGAGAAGACGGAATACGACCGCGTGCGCCTGAGGGCTACGATCTGCGTGACGAGACGGCCTAGCGAGGACGTCGCGAGGCGGGTGCGGGACGGATCGTGTATCGCAAGACCCCTCGCCTTGAACGCGGACTCTATCTCGGGGAAGAGCTCGGGATCCGCGACGCACAGCGCGGGCAGCGCCTCGTCGGACGGGACGGAGGCGAAGTAGTCGGCTATACGCGCGGCCTCGTCCGCCGGAGTCGCGCACGGCACTATCTGGGCGAGCGTGACTGTGCGGACCGACTCGGGCCGCCCCGCGCACTCCTGCAGGAATTCCAGCCCGTCGAACCTCAGCGTCTCTGTGACGCCCGGGAAGTCGGCCTTGAACTCCTTCATCGCGAAGACGCGGTCCCTCCTGCCGCGCCGCGCGAGCGCGTCGACGTAGCGCCTTTCTATCGAGGCCAGCTCGGCCCAGCGGTCCGACTCGTCCTCGGGCATGCAGTCCGTGCGCGCCGCGACGTCGGCGAACGTGAGCGCGCCTGCCGAAAGTATCGACCTCATGTCCGAGAGCTGCCGGGCCCGCTCAAGGTCGGCCGCGGGGTCCGTTGCGTACGAAAGGCCGCCCGCTGCGCGTTCCTCGCGAATCGCGTCCCTGAACGCCGCAAGCTCGTCGGTGCGGCCCGCGACGGAAGTGTCGGACGTGTCGACCGCCATTTCGCCAGGCGTCTTCACAAGCGGAGGCACAAGCGCGCCGAAGCGCTCGGCGAGGGCGCGGCGAAGACGGCGGCCCGCCTGCGCAGTCGGCACGACGGCGCAGACATGCGCAAGCGAAAGCGCTCCGCCAGGCGTGCGCGCGACGCGCTCCGCCAGCATCGCCACTGCCTTTGCGAGAGGCTTGGTCACCGCTTCTCGCCGGCGAGAAAGGCCGTTGCGTCGGCGCAGGCGCGGTCGGTAAGCGCGGCCAGGCACCAGCTCTGCATGCTGGCCGGAGAAAGCTTGTCGCAGGACGACGCGCCGAAAAGCGGAATCAGCCCGAACGCGCCGGTCTCGTACGGCTGGTCGTAGTCGTGGTGGAAGAGCAGCCTGCCGCTCTTCGCGTCGCGGATGCGAAGGCTGGCCCTCCAGCGCGTCGCGGCCCAGTCGCAGAAGAAGACGGTGAAGACGTTCCACGCAAACCTCTTGACGTCGTTGTCGGTGCTGACGAACGGCCCTTCGAAGCGCACGTCGACAAGGCGGTCGGCCTGCGCGCCGACGGCCAGAAGCACGCCAGCCTTCTCGAACTCGTCCTGCGCGCGGCGAAGGAACATGTCGGTCGAGCGTAGCTGCGGGACGAGCGAGACCGTCTGGACCGTCTCGTAGTGCCCGGGCGAGTGGCAGCGGTAGCCGTAGTAGCCCGGCACGTAGACGGTGCTGAAGCCGTGGACGGCCTCGTACTCCGTAAGACACGCCTCGAAGCCGGACAGCGACACCGTCACCTGGCTGTTGGTGCCGCCGGCTCCGACCATGGTCGTCTGCACGGCGGGATAGTCCGTTTCGTTGAAAGTCCAGCAGCCGGCAAAAAGCGCGGCGCACGTCAGAACAAGGAGCGTGTTTTTCATGGTGCTTCGATTATACCATATTTGGCGGCGCTTAGGACGACGCGAAGAAAGTTTTGTCCCGGCGATAATGCCGATTGCCAATCGGTGGGCAAATACTCTATAATATTGGCCTACGGGCAAGGCAATCCACATAACGAGGAGCTTATGAAGAGCGTAATGGTTGCGATGATCGCATTGGCGGCGGTGCTGTCGGCGGACGGCGCAGGCTTCGACACGGCTCGGCCGGTGTGGCCGAAGGGCGAGGCGGAGACGCTGAACTCCTTCTTCACGTTCCGCTGCGAATTCGACGCGGCGTCCGGCGACGACGTGCGGCTTCGCGCGACGGCCGGATACGTCTACAAGGCGAGGCTCAACGGGCGCTTCGCGGCGTTCGGTCCCGCCCGCGCCACGCCAGGCCTCTTCAGAGTGGACGAGTGGCGGCTTTCGCCAAAGTCCGGCGGCAACGTCCTCGAGATCGACGTCGCCGGCTACAACTGCCCCAACTTCTACCTCGCGAAGCAGAAACCGTTCCTTCAGGCGGAGCTGGCCGTGAACGGCAGGATCGTCGCGGCGACGGGCGGCGGGGACGGCTTCAGCGCGCTCACGACCGGCAAGCTGCGCAGGACGCCGCGATACGCCTACCAGCGCCCCTACTCCGAAGTGTACCGCCTGCCCGCCTCGCCAAAGTCCGCCGGCGCGCTCGAAGTGCAGGAGCCGAAGAGGCTTCTGCCGCGCGGATGGGCGAAGCCGACGTTCGACGTCTTCTCCGCGAAGCCCGTCTCTCGCGAGCGGACGGAGAGGGACGCCGCGATGACGCCCGAAGCTCCGAGGTTCATCCAGGGCGGCCTCGGCGACTTCGTCTGCTTCGGCCTCGACGAGCTTGAGGAGAATCCGTACTTCGAGATGCTCTGCCGCAAGACCGTCTCTAGGAGCGAGGCCAAGGCGTCGGACGATGGGCGGTTCTCGCTGGACGACGGCGACGCGGTAGTCTTCGAGCTGGACCGCGTGCACGGCGGCTTTCCGGGGATCGGCGTGCATGTCGAGACGCCCACGACGATCTACCTCACCTATGACGAAGTGCTAAGCGCGGAAGGCTCGGTCGACATAGTCCGCACCGACACGATGGCGACGCTCACCTGGCATCTCGACGCTCCGGGCGACTACGCGCTCGAGTCGTTCGAGCCGTACGGATGCCGCTACATCCGCGCGCTTTCGGTCGGAGGCCGCGCGACCGTCACCGCGCCGTACGTAAGGGCCTACGAGTCGCCTTCGGCCTCGCGCGCAAGGTTCCGCAGCTCCGACCCCGCGCTCGAGCGAATCTTCGAGGCCGCCAAGGCGAGCTACGCCGCAAACGCCGTGGACTGCCTGACGGACTGCCCCAACCGCGAGCGCGGCGGATGGCTCGGCGACACGTTCTTCACGGGCCGCGCCAGCCAGTGGCTGACGGGGAGCGGACGAAACGAGCGGCTTTTCCTCGAGAACTTCTCGGGCGCGGAGAGGTTCCCGTCGCCGAAGCGCTACGAGGGCCTGGTGCCGGCGATCTGGCCGTGCGACCTGATGTGCCGCGAATGCTTCATAACGACCTACGACATGTGGCTCATAGGCGAGCTCGAGGAATGCGTCTCGCGCAACGGATACTCCGATCTCGCGGAGGCGTTCCGTCCGAAGGTGGACGGCATCCTCGGCTATCTCGAACGCTACATCAACGACTACGGCCTGCTCCAGCATCTGCCAGGCTGGGTGTTCATAGAGTGGAGCGACGCCAACACGCTCGTCTACGACGTCAACTACCCCGCCAACATGCTCTACGCCTGGTCGCTTGACGCGGCGGCGCGGCTCTACGGACGAGACGACCTCTCGCGGCAGGCCGCGCGCATCCGCGAGAAGGTTCGCGGCGAAAGCTTCAACGGCAGGTGGTTCTGCGACAACGCGGTCGTGAAGGACAGGGTCGGCTTTCTCGGTCCGTCCGGTCACTGCACCGAAGTCTGCCAGTACTTCGCGTTCTTCACCGGAACCGCGACGCCCGAGAGCCATCCCGAGCTGTACAGGACGCTGCTTGAGGACTTCGGGCCGAACCGCGCCGCGAAAGGACTGCACCCCGAAGTCGCGCCGGCGAACTTCCTCTTCGGCACGCTGCTGAGGATGGAGCTTCTTTCGAGGGCCGGGCGCTCGCGGCAGATCTACGACGAGCTGCGCGACTACCTGCTCTACATGGCGAAGAAGACGGGCACGCTCTGGGAGAACCAGAAGCCCGAGGCGAGCTGCTGCCACGGCTTCGCGTCCATCGCGTCGGAATACATCTACCGCGACATCCTCGGCGTCCGCAAGGTCGACTACGTCCGCAGGCGCGTCACGTTCAGCCCTCCCGCCGACGTCCCGCTCGAATGGTGCGAAGGCGTTGTGCCGCTGTCGGACAGCGAGACCGCGACAATCGCGTGGCGCCGCGGAAAGGACGGCGCCATCACGAGAGACGTCAGCCTGCCGGACGGCTGGCAGTGCGACTGACGCGAGCCTAGCGGTCCGCGACGGCGGCGCGCCCGCGCCAGCATTCGGGCCTGCGGTAGCCCAGAACCTCCAGGATCGTGGGCGCGGTGTCCGCAAGCATCACGGGCTCCCTGAGCCTCTTTCCCTGGACGGACGGACCGGACACCAGGAACGGAATCTCGAAGGCGTTCAGGTTCGCCATCCCGTGTCCCTTTCCCTCGCCGCCGTGATCCGCCACCAGGATGACCACTGTGTCTTCCCACATGCCGGACCGCTTGAGGCCTTCGACTATGCTGCCGATGTTCTCGTCCACGCGCACGCATGCGTTCGTGTACTGCTCGGAGCCCCAGCCGAACTTGTGGCCCGCCGAATCCACCTGGCCCTGGTAGAAGAGCGCCAGCTTCGGCTTTTTGTCGAGCAGCTTCACGCCCTCGTCTATGACGGCCCTGTCGCGCGTCGAGTACTCAGCTTTCCCTCCGAAGACCTTCACGACGCTCGCGGCGTTGGTGTTCTGGCAGAAGCTTATGCCGTTCCACGTGTAGAGGCTCGTCGTGTAGGCGGAAGGGTCCTGCCGGCGTATCTCGCTGAAGACGCACGGCAGCCTGCCGTCCTTCAGCGCCGACTCGGGCGGCGGAACGTCCGGCTTGGCGCTGTTCCAGTTGCGGTAGCCGTGTATCTCCGTGACAGTGCCGAAGAACGCCGTCGCCCAGTTTATCGCCGACGACGTCGGGAACGTGTCTCGCCCGACTGCGTAGAGCCCTCCGTCGCGCAGCGCCCTTAGGTTCGGCATGGCGTTCCACGGAATCCAGCGCGCGCCAAGCCCGTCCACTCCAATCAGCACCACGTGCTTCGCCAGAGGCGCCTTCCACTCTTCGCACGACCTTTCGCACACGCAGCCGCACAGCGCGGCGGCCGCCGACACAAGAACTACCAGCTTTCTCATCGCTTCAATTCTCCTCTTACTTTATGTAAACCGAAAGTCCCTGCTCGAACGGACGCTCCCAGCCGCCGCCGGCGAGCTGGTAGCGGGCGGCGTTGCGATAGTAGCGTCGGCCAACCTTGTCCCAGAGCGCCGCGCCGCCCGCCTCCGGATCGCGCACCGGCACCAGGTCGCGCACGAGCGCATACGTGCCGTCCTGCTGCTTCTGGCGGAGCTTCAGGCTGTAGAGCCTCGACTTGCCGTGGAAACGCGGCGTTCCTTCAAGGTTGATTGCGAAGAGGTAGAGAGGAATCCCCGTGTCGACGGGCCCGTCGTAGCTGTCCTCGGTCAGGAGCGTGCGAGACGCCTCTGTGTTCCAGGAGCCGTCCGTGAATGCGCTGATGGTCATGTCGCCACGCCCGACGTCAAGTCTTGAGACAATCCTGTATCTGACGTTTGCCGTAGCGGGAGATGAGCCGACCGGAAACAGGTCGGCGTCATAGCCAAGGCGATGCCGCGGGCCGGCCGAGGCGTTGCTCCAGTAGTGGTAGAGGAAGAAGCGATGCGCATTACCTTGCGAATCGTTGTGCCGCGCACCGACGAACGCGCCGTCGTTCGGCACCCGAAGCCACGCCATCTCAGCCTCCATCTCGACGCCGTCCTTGCCGATGAGTTCGAGGTCGACGTAGTCCAGCAGCGCGTCGGAATCGACGTATTCAAGGCGCGTCGTCGGGTGGACGACGGCAGCGCGAAGCGTATTGGTGACGGCGCCGACCTGCGTCGCGAGGTCGAACTCCGCCGTCCCGATCTGCCTGTAGATTCGCTCCGTCACCGTGTCGTAGAGACCCGCGTAGGCAACGCCCTGGGCATTGGTCGCCACCACCGGCACGAAGTCGCGCAGAAGTTCGTCTCCATCCCAGATTTTGGTTGCATAGATGAGGGCTTTCGTGGAATACTGATAGGCGTCTCCATTGTGGCAAGCCATGAGCGCCATTGTGTTGGTCACGACGTTCTCGCCCGTGAGGTAGGCCTGGCCGCTCTTGTGAAGTTCGGTCGGGCTGCCGCCGTTCCTGCTGACGGTCACGGACTGATAGCCGTCACGCAGATCGGATTTGATGAGATAGCGTGTATCCATGTAGTAGGAGACGTCGTTCGTCGGGGTGACAGCAGTCGTATTGCCTGTCAAGGGCATGGTGCCATAGGCGTAGCGGAACCGTTTCTCGTAGCTGTAGGCCGGATAATAGCGATTGTTGCTGCGACGGGTTCCAAGAATGCAATGGTCGCCATCGTATTCGCGGACGCTGAGGTCCACTTCGCTCCTGAGGCCGCTCTTGCCCCAGACGCCGGTGTCGAACCACTGCTTGCCGTTCGTCCAGACCCACTTCACGAAGTCGAGCGGCTTGTCGAGCACGGGTCCGGCGACGAAGTCCGATCCGGACTTGGCGGAATAGGTAATCGTGCCGTTCACCTTGTCGTAGAGTCCGGCGCGTCCGTTCTTGATGCATGGCAGGTAGTGGCGGATGAGATCGAATCCATCGCCGTTCTTCTTGAGTATCTTCAGCTCATAGAGCTTGCCCTTGGAGTTCCAAATGTCAGACCCGCCGTAGTTGCAGGCGAAGACGAAAAGATTGAGGTTCAGGTTGAGGTTGCCACCTGCCTTGAACTTTCCCAAATCGGCGGCGCTGAAGGTCTTCATGCCGTTCTGGACCAGTTCAAGAGAGTTGGTATCAGACATGTCAGTGAGAATCTCATATCTCCGACCGCCGACGAATGGGAACGATTTTTCAGGATTCCCGCGCAGTCCGAGGCCGTAGCCGAAGAACGGTTTCCCTCCACCGCCATAATAATGGCAGAAAAGCATGCGTATGCGTTTGTTCGAGTCACTGTTGGCGGTGGCGGCGGCGAGAAGTGACCAGTCGGCACCGCTCGTGACCGATGTATCCCACGAGAAGTCGAGTCGTGCCTTGAGGCCGGTCTCGGCGTTGACGCCGGTGTCGAGGTACTGCGTACCCGTGGCTTCTATGTATTCAAGAAGCGCATCTGGCGTCTCGGTCACGGTCTCTGCGCCAGCCAGCGCAACTGCCGCCGCCGCGCAGAACGTCACAAGCCTCTTGCCGAATGGAGCCTTCGACTCCGCATTCACAGCGCCGGACAATCCAATTGCATAATTCGGTCTCATGGCAACCTCCTAGGTTGTGAGTATTTTCGTTCAGTACGCATAATAGTACCAAAATCTCTTCGTCCGCGCAACAGAAA
>JAEEGL013796786.1_pt1 | contig 14909 bp, 10 predicted proteins | sample 9134231 | NCBI WGS metagenome assembly JAEEGL01 (sample SAMN16246548, study PRJNA631951) | gut metagenome | biome: gut microbiome; feature: rumen; material: fiber-attached | host: Bos | place: Iran: Karaj | collected 2018-10
GGATCCGGCGGACAAGCTCATTGTCTACGGGAAGGTCGCGGATAAGCGCACCGTTGATATGGTATATATGTCGGTCAGGGTGTTCTACGACGGCTCCGATACTCTGTATTGCTTCCACCAGTACCCTGATATCGCTGACATCGGGTACATTTTCGATAATGACTGTCTCATCGGCCATTATCGACGCGGCCAGTATCGCTAGCGCGGCATTCTTCGCTCCGGAAATCTCAACTTCACCGCTTAAGGGATTTCCGCCCTGCACTATATAATGCTCCATGCAGCCTCCATGTGGCTCAGAATCAAATCATATATGTATCCTGATCCGGACCATATACGGATTAAGGATAAATCAATATCTTGTATCTGTCAATTTAGGTAGTCCAACGGGTTGACGGCATTGCCGTTTATCCGTATCTCAAAATGCAGGTGCGGCCCCGTACTGTTGCCGGTGTTGCCGGAAAGCGCGATCCTCTGTCCCTGCGAAACTTTCTGTCCGGGGGACACCTCGATACGGCTTAAGTGCCCGTATCTGGTCACCCTGCCGTCGGGATGCTGGATGTAGATCACATTGCCGTATCCGCCCTGCCATCCTGCCAGTGTGACCGTTCCGCCGCTGCTGGCCCATACAGCTGTGCCTGTGGAAACGGCTATGTCTATCCCCTGATGATATGTGCTTGCACCTGCCTTCGGGGCATTGCGCCTGCCGAAACCGGATGAGATGCGTCCTCCGGAAGTCGGCCAGATATATGTCGGAGGGGGCACTGTGCCCCTTTCAATGATCTTCGGCACTGCGGCCGTGACCACTTCCTCCCTTACGATATCCGCCCCCTGGGATACACTGTCAAGATAAGTGACATCGGCTATGACCCGCCTGTGTCCCGTGGATGCTTCCTGGATCACTTCCTGCCTGTTCGTATACCAGGTATCGTTATCCTTGTAAATGACATCCGCCTGGTAATCCTCTTCATAATACTGCTGCACAACAGTCTTTACCGACAGGACAGGCCTCGTCACGGTAACGGTAAGCTTGTCGCCGGGACGGATCAGGGAGGAGGCATCGGTCAGGTTTGAATTGATCGCGATCAGCCCGTCCAGTGACAATCCGAAGTTCTCCGCTATCTCGGAAAGCGTATCGCCCGCTCTGACTTCATATATATCGTTCTCTTCTTCATCCCTGGTAATGTCGGCATAGACGTCTTCTACCCGGAGGATCCTCTCCTGCGGTACGTACGATTCCGCCACCTCGATGGTCTGCACCAGCGTGAGATCGACAAGGCTTTCTTCGAAATCATCAAAATCCGTATTTTCCGCTGCGCGCACTTCTGTCAGGATATCCCACAGGACCGCATCGACGCCTGCCATCGGCAGCTGTTCGGCCCTTTCCTGCCGCATTTCATGCACATTGACCGGTACCACTTCCGGCGTCAGCACATACAATTCCCTGTTCTCATCCGGGATCAGCCTGACGACATACTCTCCTTTCGGATCGAACCGCGCTATGACCATGGCCAGGAGTTCGTCCACCGCGTCCCTTGACGGGAGATTGTACAGGTATGTGCCGATCTTGACCGTATAACAATGGGACAGCGTTTCCTGCTCATTCTGCAGAAGGACACTGGTCATGGCTTCCGTCATTTCATCCTGCGGCGTTACTTCCCCGAAAACGACAGCCTCGCCGGAAAAAGAAAGCTCCGCTTTGGCAAAAGCCAGATGGTCCGATCCGAAAGCGGCGTTTCTCCTCGCAGAGCGCAGACATGCCCTGGCACTTTCTTCGGAATCGGACAGACCGACCGGTGACCCGTTCAGGAAGACTTCGAAATAATTGTCTTCGTTCGATGTTTTCAGGTCCAGCGACGGCATAAATAACAGGAGGCTCAGATAGGCAAGAGCCCCCATTACGGTAATAAACCTTAAAAGACGTTTCATAGACCGGTAGATATCAGATGCAGATAATCGCTGAAGATAGTGAATACCCCTGCCATATTGAGGATCTCAAGTATGATCATGGCAGCGGAAAGAACGATAAGGATCCGGACGGGAATTCCCAGTCTGCGGCCCAGTTTTTCATTTTCAAGTTCAGCCGTCTTTTTAACGGCCATGGACAGTTCAGCCCTCAGTTCTTCGATCTCTGCCTTCAGTTCGAGAGTCTGTTTTCCCAGTTCCTCGATCATGGAAGCCTGTACATTTTTATAGACCCTGACCGCATCCTGATGGCTGTACGCATCTGATTCCGAGACTTTTTTCAGGATATCCTCTGCCGAGCCCCTGATCGCGGAAGAGAGGTTTTCCTCCATTGCCTTTCTCTCTGAACCGGCTTTTTCGGCTGCTGCGTCCAGTCTGTCGGCGCCGTTCGCAATGATCTGACCGAGCGCCTCGCTCCTTGCCGCTTCCGCAGCCCCGTTGGCTTTGATCATTTCATCTGCATTTTTAAAGAAATCCGCATACATCTGTTCAGCCTGCATGTTCCCTCTCCTGTTCCGTGACTCTGATATTTTGTGCACTATTCTCAAATATTCTGGTGTCCCGGTTTCCAAAACCATCACAATTAACTATATTTTTATCGTATGTTCACAATTAATTCATACTTATCATTTACCATATAGTTAAAGATAAAGACAGCCGATGATTATAGATTTTTTTCATAATTGCCCGGGCGGGGAAACCTGTCCGGGCACTCCTCATTTTCAGACCAGTTCCTGGATCTCGTTGTTGAGGAGCATCATCCTGGTATCCAGTTCCGATACCATCCTGGCGCATTCCAGAAGTTCTTCGGAAAAACCTGCCGGCACCTCGCCGGGAAATTTATACTGGATCTTATGCTCAAGAGACGCCCAGAAATCCATTGCTATCGTCCTGATCTGGATCTCCACCTTGGTGTCGATGATCCGGTCCGAAAGATATACAGGTATCATGACCAGCATATGATAGCTCTCATAGCCGGAGTCCTTGGGCTTCTCGATATAATCCTTGATGGCCAGAACCTTTATATCATCCTGTGAGCTGATCATATCCGCTATTCTGTAAATATCGGATCTGAAGGAGCAGATGACCCTGATGCCGGCGATGTCGTCCACATATTTTACCATATTGGCAAGGGTGGATTCATATCCGTGCCGTTTAAGCTTTTTCACGATACTCGGAGATGATTTTACCCTTGATTTTATATGCTCGATAGGATTATACCTGTGCACCAGCTGGAATTCATCGTTCAGGACCGTCAGCTTTGTGCTGATCTGCTTCAGTGCGGAAGCGTAGATGAGCATTACCTCCTCATAGCTTTCAGCGCCTTCGTTTTCAACTCTGATCTCCAAATTGTCCTCCTGCGAACCGCCTTGTCCAGTACACCCTGTTCATCGTATACTTCAGGATCTTCTCCTGTGACAGTTCTTTATAGTTTTTCCCCTTTTTATATCCCAGATACCTTCCCGCGCAGCCGGCAGCGAAATGAAGCAGCTCCTTTATCCTGCCTTTCTTAAGCAGATGCCCTGCCGCAGCGGCGACCAGCTTCATGCCTTCCCCCTGGGAAGAAACGCTGCCGAACACTTCGGGATGGTCAGCCTGCGAGGCGCCGAGGTCAAAATTTCTGCCGAACTGCTGTGCCGCGGTATAGTCATGGGAATGGATGACCACAGCGTCTGCAGCATAGTATATCAGATAACCTGCGGAAACGGCATGTCCCGCATAGATCATATCCTCGTTGAAAGGCGTTCCCTTCGGGAAACCGCCTGCAATATCATAAATGTCACGCCTGTACATGGCACAGACATTGGAACAGAAAAACGTCTTTATCCCCAGTTCGGGAACATCGTCCAGGCCTTTGAGCCTCGGCTCCTCCGGATAGTTGAAAAGCCGGGTGAACTTTTCCGCCTCACCTGCCTCCGGCCGGGCGATCTGCCTCGCATAAACGGCCGCGGTCTTTTCATTGCGGATATCGGTTTTTTCCGGATGGGCATAAAACCCGGACAGCAGCCGCTCTGTCAGCTCATCATCGTACGGCACGGCATCTTCCGTCATCATCAGGACATACTCCGCGTCGCCAAGGAGCTGCATCGCCATATCCCTGGTGGCACCGTGATCGAATTCATCCTCCCCGATATACCGTAACGTCACCAGCGGATACTTCGCAAGGAAGCAGTCCGTGTCCATTCCCTCTCTCTTCAGAAGATCGTCCAGTCCTTCCCTGCCGGTCTGCACGAGCAGTATCTTCCGAAGGGCCTTTTTCTGCACATGCAGAAGGTCCAGCAATTCCATCAGCCTGCGGCCGGGATGGTAAGAGGGTATGCATGCATCTATGCACGCATCCGTGACGGGGGCATTAATAGGCATTCTTGTTGATAAACCCTTTGAATACGGTCAGGAACAGTATTTTGAGATCAAAACCGAAACTCCAGTTCTCGATATAAAACAGATCATATTCTATCCGTTTGCGGATGGATGTATCCCCGCGGTAGCCGTTGATCTGCGCCCACCCGGTAATTCCGGGGCGGACCTGGTGCTTGACCATATATCTCGGGATCTCTTCCTTGAATATTTCAACGAACTGCGGCCGCTCGGGCCGCGGACCCACCAGGCTCATATTGCCGATCAGGACGTTGAAGAACTGCGGCATTTCGTCGATACTCGTCCTGCGGATAAATCTGCCGAAAGGAGTGACCCTGGCATCTTCTTTGGTAGTCCAGGCCTTTTTCTCATCTTCTTCGGTCTGCATGACCATTGACCTGAACTTGTACATGGTAAACGGCTTTGAATGCCTGCCGATACGTGTCTGCTTGAATATGACCGGGCCCTTTCCCGAAAGCCTGATACCGATCACAGCCGCCAGCATCACCGGCGAAAAGATGATGATGGCCAGAAGCGACCCCACGATATCAAAGAGACGCTTGACGAACGCGTTGAACGAATTGGAAAGGGGCAGGTAGCGGATATTGATCAGCGGCAGGCCCATCAGGTCCTCTGTATAGGGATTGCTGGGGAAGAGCGAGTTGTAATCGGGTATGAATTTGGTATGTACACCGGATTTCTCGCACATTGCAACGATCTCTTCCAGCTGGTCGTAGTCGGAAAGGGACAGGGTGATGGCGATCTCATCCATTTTGTTCTCAGGCAGGATATACTCGAGGTTGCCTATCGTGCCAAGGACTTTGACGCCCTTATAGATAGTCCCGATCGGAACATGGTCGTCAAGGATCCCGTGGCATACATAGCCCCACTGGGCGTTGGCATAGAGTCTGTCGATGTACGCTTCCGCCGCCCTGGAATAACCGACCAGGAGAATATGCTTAAGATTGTTGCCTTTCCTGCGGAAATAATAGAGGAGTCTGCGGATAAAATACCGGTACGCCGTCGTAACGACGATATTGACCGCATAGAAAATGAAGATCAGTGATCTCGAATAATTGACAAACATCTCATTGGCGGAACTGATCATGAACAGCCCAATGATGATTATGGCGACACCGATCGTATTGGCCCTGACGATCTCGGCCACTTCTGTCCGGATCCTTTTAACACGTTTTGACGTATAAAGGCTGTTTGCCGAATACAGGATAAGGTAAAGCGGGATAAAGAAATAGAGTGACGAGAAATAGACCCCTGTTGAAAGAGCGGTCTGTCCGGGAACCGTTTCCGCGAACGGCGTTTTGAATTTTATAATAAAAGCCAGCGCAAAGCTGAGCGCTACGGCGATCGCATCCAGGAAAACATGCAGCCTGTTGAAGATCACCTGGTTGTCTTTGATCATGGCTCTCCAGCTCCGTCAGATCTTTCCCTTTTTCAGCCTCAAAAAAGTCCCGCGTACCATCATCAGCTGGATCCGGAAATAATTCGGCAGATTTCCGGGGATAAAGGGAACTCTGGTCCCTCTGTACAGAGGATTGAACCCCCGCAGCCTGTCCACTGCTTCCCTGCCGATCAATTCTTCCCTGCCGGCCAGCATGGCCTCGGAAGCAATATCGGCTTTCACCACGGGCAGTCCGTACTTTTCCTGCATCTGCTGCACTTTTGCTGCAGCGACAAGAAGTTTCCCTCTGCTTAATCCTTTATTATACGCCTCTTCGAGACCTTTTTGGGCAAAATATCTTTTCTTCACAGCCCTGCCCATGGCCATGGCCGGACAGTTCAGAATATACTGCAGAAAAGGCATATTCTTATACTGGACATAGTAATTGTTCGCCGCGGCAAGTTCCTGTTTAAAGACGTTGTACCTGGAACCGCTGGAGGCGCTCCCTTTATGATATACGACGGCATCTGTCCTGCAGCGGCTGCGGTAGCCGAATATCTGCGCTCTCCAGCCGATATCGACATCCTCCAGATAACAGAAATGCCTCTCGTCAAACAGTCCGATCTCTTCGAAACAGCGCATCCTGTAGAGGGCCGCCCCCGCACAGGAGGAAAACACCGGGATACTTTTCCCTACAGCCGGCAGAGGATATCCTTTCCCTGCCGCAAGCGCAGCACCGGTAAGATCCAGATGGTCCCCGGCATCATCGATCACATATCTGCCCTGCGGGTCTTTCTGCATGGACAGCATCATCGCCTGCACGGAAAACAATCTTTCAGAAGAAAGGATCTCATCCAGCAGTTTTTCAATACAGTCCCGTTCAACAACGGTATCGTCGTTGAGAAGAAAGACGAATTCCGTTCTGCAGGCATGGATACCGGTGTTTACTGCATGGCAGAAGCCTGTGTTGGCACTCAGCCTCACCAGCCTGACCTGCGGATATTTTTCTCTTATCATTTCAGGACTTCCATCCGACGACCCGTTGTCCACAACTATGATCTCCGGGAGGACGGTCCCTTCAAGGATGGAATCCAGGCAGGCAGATATGCACTCTTTCCCGTTATAGTTCGGGATGACAACTGTGACCTGCACCCGGTTCATGCGTCCGCCATCCCCGTCATTTCCGGATCCCATACGATGAGATAACCCATCTGCCTGGCCTGCGCGCAGAACTGCAGGCTCTTATCCACGATCATATCTGTGTCCGGGAGGATCGCGGAGGTCCCGGGATCGGGCTCTTTATACTCAAAACCGAATACTTCCCTGTACAGTGAATGCAATTCTTCACGGATCTTCATGCATCTTGCATCCACTGCGGGCGCATCCTGGATCGTATCTGCCCTGTGCTGCGGGCCGCTTTCCAGTTCATGCAGGCCTTCATAAGCCACGTTTCCGTGAATATCCATCATCCCGCCGATGATCCTGTGCTTCCTGTCCAGTATCCTGCCGCCGACCGCGCCGACTTCCCTTCTGGCCGTGAATATATCCGGTTCATAGCTGACCCTGTAGAATCCCATATGCTTCGCGTCTTCGACCGTTACCCGGATCCCTGCGGCGGCAAAGTACTCTTCCAGGGCACGCCGGCCCGCATCATAGGCATAATTCTTGTTTTCCGGGTTCTGGGCAGTGGAGTCTGAATGGCTCCTCCAGTGGTAAAGCACCTTCGGGACATGGTATATCTCTGACTTCGGTGCACGCAGCACCAGGTCATAATCCTGCGCGCCGTCGAACTGCGGCCTCAGCTTCAGCGCCAGGAACAGTTCCCTCTTCATCACCAGCAGGTGGCAGATATAATTATTGGAATAAAGATAATCCAGGTTGAAATCCGGCTTGATGTTCGGTTCGAAGAAGAAGCGCCCTGTTTCATCGCACTTGTCCTCGTCTGTATAGACCAGTTCCGCGCCGGTCTTCATGATCGCCTGGGACACTTCATAAAGGGCATCCCTGGTAAGCCAGTCATCATGATCCAGGAACGTGACATAATCACCTTCCGCATAGGCTGCGGCCGCGTTGGTATTGCCGGATATCCCTTCATTCGAGGTGAGCCTGTAATAATGGATCCGCGGATCTTTACAGGCGAGGACGACTTCTTCCGCATCCTTCTTTTTGCCTACGTCCACAATGATCAGTTCAAACCGCCCGTAAGTCTGTTCCAGCACCGACCTGACCAGTCTTTCAAAATACTCTCTTTTCGGATCATAGGCCGGCACCAGGATACTGATCACGGGTGCATACAGCATTTTGCAGGGACAGCGAAAGACGGCGTCAGGGGTCTCTCCCGCATCCAGTCTCTCATAATCCGACTGCTGGATACGGATCGTACCTTCATCCGGCGCAGTATAAGAATAAGCTAAAGAGCGCCTTTGCCTAAGACGCTCTTTAGCTGCATACAGAGTTTCCTTTAAACCGTTGCGCTTTGCGTAACTGAGTGTTTTCCTCAGATCTGATATAACTGTCATACCGTATAACTGTTTACAGCCGTGCTGTCAGATCATCCGATCAGAGCTTTCACACCTTCTGTGAGCTCTTCGTTGAGTGCCGCCGCTTCCTCAAGGGATCCGGCCTTGACACCCATATAGAACTTGATCTTGGGTTCTGTTCCGGAAGGCCTTGCGCAGCACCATGCGTCATCGGACAGTTCAAAATAAAGGACGTTTGATTTCGGAAGGCCTGTAAAGCCGACGGTACCGTCCGCTTTTTTGACCAGATCCAGCTGATAGTCCCTGAATTCGAGCACGTCCCATCTGCCGATCTTTGCGGGCGGATCGCTGCGCAGCTTTTCCATCAGCGCGGCGATCTGCTTTGCGCCGTCCATACCCTTCATGGTCAGGGAGAACTGTGTCTCCTTATAATAACCGTATTCATCATAGATGTGCAGCATCTGGTCCCAGAGGGTCTCGCCCTTCTTCTTGGACCATGCCGCGGCTTCACAGAGCATCATGACCGCGCAGATACCGTCTTTATCCCTTGAATGCGTGCCGGCAAGGCAGCCGTAGCTTTCCTCAAGGCCGAATACATACTGATGGCTTCCGGACTGTTCAAACAGTTTGATCTGTTCGCCGATATACTTGAAGCCTGTCAGCACTTCGGTATAGTAAAGGCCGTACTTTGCGGCTATGGCAGGTGCAAGGTTCGTCGTAACGATCGTTGAAACGAACGCGGGATTCTCCGGCATCGTGCCCGTTGCTGTACGCTCTTTCAGAATGTATTCCGCGATCAGCATACCGGACATATTGCCGGTGAACGCGATATAATCATCGGTCTTCGGATCGTAAGCATACACACCGAGCCTGTCGGCATCGGGATCCGTAGCCAGGACGATATCCGCATGCTCTTTCCTTGCGAGTTTCAGGGCCAGTTCGAACGCCTTGGGATCCTCGGGATTGGGATATTCAAGCGTAGTGAAATCCGGATCCGGGTCAGCCTGTTCAGGGACCACAAAGACCTTCCTGAAACCGAGTTCCTTCAGGACGCGCCTGACGGGAAGGTTGCCTGCCCCGTGGAAAGGCGTGTAGACGATAGTGATATCATCCGCCATCTCTTTTATCACTTCGGGATGGATGATCTGCTTTTTCAGTTCTTCCATGTAGGCATCGTCCACATCTTCGCCGAAGCTGATATAAAGGCCTGCCGCTATGGCATCTTCCTTTGACATCGTTTTGACGTCGTCGAAACTTTCCACCTTGCGGACTTCTTCAATAATGCCGTTGTCGTGCGGAGGCGTTACCTGTGCGCCGTCCTCCCAGTATACCTTGTATCCGTTATACTCCGGCGGATTGTGGCTGGCAGTGATCTCAACGCCTGCGGTACAGTGGAAATGCCTGAGGGCAAAAGAAAGTTCCGGTACGGGGCGGAGCCTGTCGGAAACATAGGCCCTGATGCCGTTGGCATTCAGGCAGAGCGCCGTCTCATCGGCGAATTCGGGAGACATGCGGCGGCTGTCATAAGCGATCGCAACGCCTCTTTCAGGATCCCCGTGCTTAAGGATGTAATTTGCCAGGCCCTGCGTTGCCTTCCTGACGGTATAAAGGTTCATGCGGTTCGTGCCCGCGCCGATCACGCCTCTCAGACCGCCCGTGCCGAAAGTAAGACTCGTATAGAACCTGTCTTCGATCTCCTTCTCATCATCCGCGATGGCTGCCAGTTCCTGTCTGGTCGCCTCATCGAAATACGGGTCATTCAGCCAGTATTCATACTGCTGTCTTGTGTTTTCATCCATAACCTGTTTCCCCCTGATTTGTTATAAGTTTGCTGCTGCTCCTATTATATGATAGATACCGCAAAAGTACCAATTCTGCTTCCTGCCGTCTCAGTCCTGCACTTTGAGTGAATAATCGCTTCTGTCCAGCGTAAAGTTAGGGTTGTAGTACGGGTCGCCGGCTTCCAGGACGTCTTTCCATTTATCCCTAAAAAGAGCCGATTCCTCATTGTACCGTTCGGCTGCGCTGCCTTCGCTGTCCGCTCCTCTCGAAGCCGATTCCAGATGATACAGCTCGGCAAAGGGAGTAAATACGTTCAGGTAGCCTTTCTGCCTGAGCTTCAGGCAGAGGTCGACATCATTGAGCGAAACGGCAAACTCTTCCGAGAGTCCGCCGGCCTCATCATACAGGCTCTTTTTCAGCATCATACACGCACCGGTGACGGCGGAGACGTTCTGCGCATAGCAGAGCCTGCCCATATAACCGAGGTTTTCCCTTTTCTGCCTGTAATGGGTATGGCCGGCTGTCCTGTGGGCTCCCAGCCCGATCACGATGCCCGCGTGCTGGATCGTCTTGTCCGCGTAGTAAAGCTTCGCCCCGACACAGGCAACGTCCGGCCTCTGCGCATACATCAAAAGCTCTTCTATCCAGTTGACGCTGATGACCTGCGTATCGTTGTTAAGGAGCAGGATGTATTCTCCCCGGGCCTGCTTTACACCGAAGTTGTTGACTTTTGAATAATTGAATGTTTCGCCCTCTGCCCGCCTGTATTCAACAATGCGTATCTTCTCCCTGACCGGGCCGTTCTCCAGTTCGGAATAATATTTCCTGATCTCATCCGTCGTACTGCCGTTCTCGACGATGATGATCTCATAATTGTCATAGGTCGATTTGTCCAGGATCGATGTGACACATCTCTTCAGGTCTTCCGTATGGTCACAGTTCGGGATAACGATGCTGACAAGGGGGTTTCCCTCGATCTCATATGTGATCTTGAAGATCGTTTCAAAAGCCCTTGTACTGGTGATCTTGAAGTTGGAAAAGCCGTGCCTGCGGAGATGGTCCGCCACGGATCCCCTAGCTGCAGCAATGGCGTATTCCTTCGCCCCGATATTGGAAGCCGTGGAGCCCGGATGGCAGCGCCAGTAATAAAGGAGCTTCGGGACGTGCACGATCTTTTGGGCCTTATCCGTCAGACGGAGGATCATGTCATGGTCCTGGCTGCCGTCAAATTCCGGCCTGTACAGTACTTCTCCTTCCAGGAGCTTTTTCGAAAAACAGCTGAGGTGGCAGATATAATTGTTCGCCCTTAAGTTGTCGATCGCGTAATCCGGCTTGAAATGCATCGTTACGAACCTGTTCAGGTCCGTACCGGAAAAAGTGGTCTCATCACAGTAGATATAATCCGCGTTCTGTTCGTTGATGACCCTGCAGTATTCGTACAGCACCGAGGGATGCAGCACATCGTCATGGTCGAACGGGGCTATATATTCGCCGGTCGCCAGTTCCAGGCAGGCGTTGGTATTGGCAGAGATACCGCCGTTCTTCTCCAGCTTCCTGTACCGGATCCTTTCCTTAAGGCCGGCATCCTTTTCCTGATACTCCCTGACGACCTCTTCGACATAAGCATGCTCCGCATCGGAACCGTCCGCAAGACACAGTTCCCAGTTGTCATAGGTCTGCCAGATGACGGAATCGATCATGTCGGTCAGGTACTGCTTCGGCGTATTGTAGAGCGGCACGAGGATACTGAACAGGACCCGGCGTTCGAATACGGTCTTTTCCTGCCGCTCCCTCTCGGCAGCATCGGGAAAACTCTTTGTCCCGTAACCCTTCGCGGCCTGCTTTTCCCGCCTTTTATACCTGATCTTGCTGACGATGCCCTTCATATCGCCCTGGTTCTTTACCCTGTCGACCTGGCGGATGACAAAATGCATGGCGCTCCTGGCCGGCGCGGACGCCTTCCAGACCGGATTGTTCTTTATCCGGTTCAGCTTGAACGTCAGATCATCCACCTGGTCTTCAAGCTGGGCGACCCTGTCTGCAAGATATGCGCTTTTAACGCGTTCCTTTTCGTACTCTTCCTGATAGTTCATGCTTATCACTCCGGCTGGATGGTCAGCACCACATCCGACCAGTTCACGATCCGTGATCTGGATGTTTTGTCCACCGCGATCATGCCGGCTTCATATTCTCCTGCAGGCAGCGAGCCCACAGGGATAAGCGCCGAGAATCCGGTCAGGTATTCATGTATCTGATCCGTCAGATTGTGCGCTATGTCCGCCCGGTAGACATTTTCGACCGGAACTTCATAGACCGCGCCGCTTTCCCTGGACTTCAGGAGCAGACGCCTGTCGTAGACCGCATTGTCCCCGTTGATGATAAATGCGTAGCCTTTGATGTAATACCCTCTGTCTTCCTTTCCGGCAAAGGGTCCGTGGAAATAATCGGAGAGACTGTTGGCATACTCTACACCGAGCCTCAGGACCGGATCTGTCCAGTTTTCGGGATACGGCGCATCCAGTTTCTTCGGTTTAACGAAGACAGGATCCTTGAGCAGCATGTCTTCCATACCGATCTCAAACTCGCTGATGGCCGGATTCTGGGTCAGATACGGATGGTAATACGGGTCCACGCCGTACAGCGCCTTATGCGACGTCAGGAGGGCGATCTGTTCCCTTGAGAGCCTTTCCGATTTGACTTTGTCCTTGCGGTCGTCGCCGCGGCTTAAGGACTCATGGTGATAAAGGTACATGTTGTTCCTGACGACATTGTAATAGCCGCGTTCATAGATCCTGTAGCACAGATCGATATCATTGAAGGAGACAGCGAAGTTCTCTTCATCAAAGCCTCCCACTCTCTCGAACAGCTCCGCCCTTACCATGAGACAGGCGCCCGTTACGGCAATACAGTTGCGTACACCCTTGTTGTACCCGAAATAATGGGTCTCCCTGTTGTCGCAGTACTGCAGTTTGTGTATAGGGCCCACACGGACGTTGACGACCCCGGCATGCTGGATGATATCCGAGTTGGGATACAAAAGCTTCATGCCTACGGCCCCGACATAGGGCAGCTTTGCCTTCTCGGAAAGATAGGAAAGCCATCCCGGCTTCCTGATCTCAATATCGTCGTTAAGGAACAGAAGCAGTTCACCGTTGGCATATTTGGCCCCCAGGTTGCACATCCTGGAGAAATTGAAATCCATCTGGCGGTACAGATAAACGACACGGATATTCTCGTTGAAATCGCTGACGATCTTTTTATAGCGTTCCCGGTTTTCCATCGCGCTTCCGTTGTCGACGATGATCACTTCATACGGTGCAGTGTGTGAATACTTTTCTAGGGTCCCGAGACACCGCAGGAGGACTTCCGGATGATCTTTGGTAGGGATAATGATGCTGACCAGCCTGGAAGCAGCGGATTCCATGGAATACCTGCCGGTCAGGGACTCCTTGATCAGTCTGGAATCCCAGGGCGCCTTCTTGTCCGTCGCATGGAAAAGCACTTCCCTGATATGCCCGACCGGGGGCTCGTCTGATGTCCGCACCGAAAAGCCGCCGTCCGCCTGGGCAAGTTTAAGGCACAGATTCCCGTAGATCCAGCTCCTGACCGAATCTTCAAGCTCGCCTCTGACACCAAGGGCTTCTTCCCGCTCGTCGTTTTTCAGGGCTGATTTGGATTCCATGTCGGATGCGGTCCGCCATCCGGGATTGATCAGGGAAAGGGCGCTTGTCCTGATCGCGAATATGCTGCCGAAATAGAACGTGGAAAGGAATGTATCCGGAGACCAGTCGGCTTTGAACCACGGGTCGGTCAGGACATTGTTCTCATCCAGCCTGTCTTCGTCCGCGTATACAAGGTCGATATCCCTGTGCGCAGCAAAGAAATCCTTTATCATCATCTCGGCATGATCGGTAAGGTGCCCGTCGTCATCACAGGCTATGATGATATCGGGAAGCTTTTCGCCGGAAAGGATCTTTCTTCTCAGATGGGAGTACCGTACGGTAAGGCTCGTCAGCTTCGCGCCTTCCGAATGATCCGCGTTCTCCAGTTCCTTTACCAGTTCACGTCTCCTTAACTGGTACCAGTTCGCGTAGGTATCCTTTTTCGAAAGAAGTTCTTTTTCGTACTGCTCCGCCCTTTTTTTGACCAGCCGGTTCTTGATTGCCTGTTTTATCATTCCCTGTAAACCCCTTAAGAATATCTATTCTATCAATGCCGCCATTTCAGACGGGATACCGCTCATCATAATGGTAAACCGAAGGTCCATGGCACCCTGGCATTTTTCTTTTTTCCTTATTTTTTTCAGATCCCATTCCATGGCGGGATCGGAGGTTGCAAATACGATCGATGTGCCGTGAACGATACCGTTGCAGGACAGAAGCCTTCGGAAAACATCCGTGGCCTTTCCCCCGATCCTGGCTTCCCTGAGGACTACGATGCACGGGCAAAGCGCCGGATCGATCCTCAGCCGCTTCACATCCTCCGGCACCTTAAGAGTGAAGGTGATCTCGCCTTCGCCCTGATATGCCGCATCAACAAAGAATGACTCTTCTTCGCTGTATCCCCGGCCGGTATCGGTATAGACCTGCACGGTGCCGAGGCTGTCGGCAGATGTCTTCCTTGCCGCAGGCGCATCCGCATTCTCCGCAAGTTCGCGGGGGATGCTGACCTTCTTCCCGAAAGCGGCCCTCATCTGGCCCAGAGGTGTCCTGCCTGCGCAGACGCGCTGCTGGAACCTGATCTCTTCCTCTTTGGCTTCCTGGAGCGAGCCCGCTTCCAGCCCGAATATCTCTTCTATTCCGGCATCCGAATCCTTTCCGGTCAGGGACAGGAATCTTTTCCGTCTGTCCGGATCCTGCCTGAAATACACCTGCAGGGCTCTTTTCTGCGTCGACCGCCCTGAGGCGGCCGTCTTCTTATACCTTTCA
>JAEEGL015374708.1_pt1 | contig 14909 bp, 7 predicted proteins | sample 9134231 | NCBI WGS metagenome assembly JAEEGL01 (sample SAMN16246548, study PRJNA631951) | gut metagenome | biome: gut microbiome; feature: rumen; material: fiber-attached | host: Bos | place: Iran: Karaj | collected 2018-10
CTACAGTTGCTTTGCTTTTTGACAGACTTCTTTGTTTGCGAGACATTTGAGAAGTCAAAGAACAAAGCGCCATAGTAGACACTTTTCCATATATGTATCCCCACCCATCCGCTTCTGCTTTCGCTTCAGTATCAGAGCAAAGACGGTGCAAAGGTACGAATTTCCCACAAATTAAAACGCAGAAAATACATTTTTTTGCCTTTTCACCTTATTAATAATATATAATTCGCCGTAAATATGGTGTAATTTTAGCCAATTTGCTTTCTTTTTATGATAGAATTGAAATAAAGTTTGTATATTTGCAACTGAAAGATGGTGGAGAAGAAACTACCGAGTACAGTAATCCACCGGTGAGAAAGACGTTGAGCACTGAAAAAGCAAATTTGGTAATAATAAAAAATAAACAATATGGAAGAAAGAATGAATATGGAAGAGTATAATGATGGAAATATTCCTGAAACAGAAATTGAAGATGCTGCTGTCGAAGAGAATGATTCCATATATTTCTCTATTTCCAGTTTTGGCGCAGATTACACTGTCGACGGGCTGATTAAGAGATTAGAAAAGAATCAGATTGTCGTGCCTAAGTTTCAGCGCCAATATGTATGGGATGTTAAGAAGGCATCAAGGTTTATAGAGTCACTGATAATAGGACTACCTGTACCTGGTATTTTTCTGTCAAAAGATGCCATTGAAGTCGGAAAGGATAATGTAGGCAATACAAATACGCCACATCTTATCATTGATGGTCAGCAAAGGCTGTTAAGCCTTCAGAAATTCTATAAAGGTTTCTTTGGTGAAAAGAAATTCAGACTTACAGGCGTTTGTGAAGAGCTTAATGGAAAATCATACGATGAATTGAGTCCTGATGACCAGGGACGTTTGGATGACGCGATAATACATGCTACCATTATCAAACAAGAGGCCCCAGACAAAGATAATAGTAGTATCTATATGGTGTTTGAACGTCTGAATACTGGAGGTATGCTTTTGCAACCACAAGAGATAAGAGCCTGTATTTATCATGGAGAATTTAATAATCTACTCAATGAACTTATCAAAGTTCCTGCATGGCGCTCTCTTTTCAAAAAAGAGAATCCGAGAATGAAAGAGCAGGAAATGATACTTAGATTCTTTGCATTGTACTATACGCATAATGACTATAAGAAGGGGTTGAAACACCTCCTTAATTCATTCATGTTCAAGAATAGGGATTTGCAACTATACAACAAGGTTTTCTTGACACAGCTCTTTACGAATGCCATAACGCTTATCGTGAAAGCAAAGGGCAATGATGCCTTCAGACGTGGAAATGCAGTGAATGCTGCCTTGTTTGATTCTATTATGATAGGGGTTGCAAAGAGACTTCTGGAATCTGAAATGACAGTAGAGGAGTGTCTTGAGAAATATGATGCACTGATGAGGGATTCTGCTTATAGGGAAAACACGACCAATTCCACAGCGGATGAAAAACCACTGAAGGAAAGAATAAGATTGTCGATAGATATGTTTTCTAGTGGCCATTAATTATGGATATTAAAACGCAGCAATACATCCGAGATCTTGATAGCCTTAAAACGAAAGCTGAGAGTGAGGATGATGAAGAGGTAAAAAGCTATTTAGTAAAACTCTTGTGTGTCAGGACTGCAGGGTTGCTGGAGGTATTTTTGAAAACACGTATTAGCGAGTATTCAAAAGGTAAAGTGCCGACTGAGATTAACCGCTTCCTGACATCAAAGTTCAAGGATATTACAAATCTGAAATCATCAAAGTTTGAGGATGTGCTTACTTCTTTTTCTGTGGATTGGGCTGATAAGTTCAGAGACTATCTAGATGATCATGAACAGGAAAAGATATCCTTGGATTCCGTGATTGCACAGAGACATAATATAGCGCATGGGCAACCTTCGAATATCGGGTCTACTTCAATGGTTCAGTATTACAATGATGTGAAGTCGATAGTTGTATATTTGGATACTATTATTAGATGAGAGATTAAAGTGGACGATTTAGTAAATATTGCATCCTGACAATTATAAACGACCATCTGAACAACGGATGGCCGTTTTCTGTGAGGAATAGACGAGGGCCTTTCAACATTAGAACTTGACAACACTCTGCATAGATTATCTTTTCCAGAATCTTTTGAATGAATTCTGCAAAATTATGGGGCAGGCTGGGTGCATCGTTCAAAATTGGGTGCAAAATGGGTGCAATTTTGAAATGTGAGAAAAAGAAAAGTCCCGTAAGTCGTTGACCTACAGGACTATTTCTAAGGCGCTTCAGGATGGGCTTGAACCAACGACCCCCTGATTAACAGTCAGGTGCTCTAACCAACTGAGCTACTGAAGCAAGGTGCATTTCGTTGCATCGACATGCGCGGTCGCAGCGGTCAATTGCTGATTTGCGGGTGCAAAGGTAAGAGGTTTTTTGGAAATACACAAACTTTTTGGCGAAAATTTTTGTGAAAAGCTAAAAAAAGTGCAAATTTTTGGAGAAAAGGTGCTGTAATCCACTATAAACATGTAATTTTGCAACCACAAACCCACATAAAGTCATCATGATGAAACGATTTCTGTTACAATGGCTGTTCCTGATGCTGGTGCCCGTGAGCATGCTGGCACAGGAGAACGAGCCCTCGACCGACGGTGCTAAAACCGCCACAAACCACAATCTGGAGGCAGGTAAGAACCTCGATATATTTAATATGGTGTATCGGAACATTGATCTGTTCTATGTTGACACCATCAACCCTGAGCAGGCCATCACCGCTGCCATCAAGGGCATGGTGCGCTCGCTCGACCCCTATACCGACTATTACCCTGAGCGAGAGACGAAGAATCTCCAGCTGATGATCACGGGCAAGTATGCCGGCATCGGTGCGCTGGTGAAGTATCACCTGGGTAAGAAGCGTGTGGTCATCGATGAGCCCTACGCTGGTATGCCTGCCGCTGAGGTGGGACTGAAGAAGGGTGACGTGATCATCTCCATCGACGACTCTGTGATGACCGACAAGCAGGTGAGCTATGTGTCGTCTCATCTGCGTGGCGACCCAGGCACCAGCTTCATGCTCAAGGTCTATCGTCCTTCGGTGAAGAAGGAACTGAAGTTCAAGATCACCCGTCGTAACATCAAGCTGCCCGAACTGCCTTACTACGGCATGCTTAGCGAGAGCACCAAGGAGAATGAAAGGGCTAAGATAGGATATATCAACCTGAACCAGTTCACGGAGGGCTGTGCCCGTAATGTGCGCAACGCCTTTATCGAACTGAAGGAGCAGGGTGCACAGGGAATGGTGCTTGACCTTCGCAGTAATGGAGGCGGCTCAGAGATGGAGGCCGTCGATCTGGTGAGCATCTTCGTGCCCAAGGAGCAGATGGTGGTGGAGAATCGTGGTAAGGTGTACCAAGCCAATCGCACCTATCTCACCCGGCTGGAGCCTGTCGATACCGTGATGCCGCTGGTGGTGCTGGTCAATGGTGAGACGGCCTCGGCCAGTGAGATTACCTCTGGTGCCTTGCAGGACTTAGACCGTGCAATTATTATAGGTACGCGCACCTACGGTAAGGGTTTGGTGCAGGTGCCGATGGAGATGCCTTACAACACGAACGTGAAGATCACCACTTCGAAATACTACATCCCCAGTGGCCGTTGCATTCAGGCCATCAACTACAAGCGCGACAACAGCGGAGGCTACAAGGAGCGCATCGCCGACTCGCTGACCCACGTGTTCCATACCCGTGCCGGTCGTGAGGTACGCGACGGTGGTGGCATCACGCCAGACTTGGAGGTGCGTGCCGACACGATGCCCAACATCGCCTATTATCTGAGTGCAGGCGGCATGGACTCCACCGAGGTGATGTTCGATTATATCGTTGACTATATCGACCGTCATCCCACGATTGCCGCTATCGAGGAGTTCCACCTGACCGATGCCGACTATGCTGAGTTCTGCGACCGTGTGGTGAAGAGCGGTTTCAACTACGACCCCGTCAGTCGCAAGCAGTTCGATGACCTGGTGAAGACGGCTAAGTTCGAAGGCTACTACGATGAGGCCCGTGAGGCTTTCGATGCCCTGTCGGAGAAGCTGAAGCACAACGTCGCTGCCGACCTGCAGAAGCACCGCACTGCCATTCAGCAGATGCTGGAGAGCGATATCATCTCTGCCTACTACTATCAGGCAGGTGCCCTGCGTGCCGGCCTTGTCACCGACAAGCAGCTGGCGGCCGCCCGCAGTCTCCTGAACGATGCCGCCCGCTATCGCTCCATGCTTCAGCCTGCGTCGAAAAAATAGACCTCAAAGTCAACAAAAATCACACAAAGCGAAAGAAAATTGGTTTTTCTTTCGCTTTTTTTGTAACTATTCGTTATCTTTGCAAGCTAATTGATGTAATTGTGTCTGGTTAGAACCTATCTCACCAATAGAAACAAAATATAATTCTCAAAAATATTAACTAACAAAAAGCATTTATGAAAAAAGATTTTCTAAATCTTAAGAAGAGTAGATGGCTACTCTTATCGCTCCTCGCTATCATCGTGGGAGCAAGTCCGGCGTGGGCAGATGAACTGACTGTGTGCGATGGAACAGCAACCCACGAAAGATTACCAATTAATGGTTATTATGGTGATACAACGCCAGATAAGGGAGAATTCATTATTCCTGCATCCGAATTGTCATCTATTAGTGGAAAAATTATTACAGGGGTAAAATTCTATTCGAATGCTAACACCTCGCTAACAGGCACTTTTCAAGTATTCTTTAAAGAAGTAACGGGAACAACATTGAATTCGCATTCTGGAACTGATGGGGCCTCGATATTGTATACTGGAACCCTTTCTGCCACCTCCAATGAAATGATGATAACTTTTGGCGAAGAATACACATATGCAGGTGGTAACTTGTTAGTCGGTATTTACATGACAAGCAAGGGTAGCTATGCAAATTATGGTTTTGCCTTTTATGGAAAGAATACATCAGAGAATAGCGCTTATTACACGAATGGAAATTCATATTCTGGAACTGCTCAATTCATTCCTAAAACAACTTTCGTATATGAAGACGCCTCTTCATTATCGAAGCCCAAAAGTGCTACAGCAAGTGCTATTAAGTCCAGCACAGCTACTGTCAGTTGGACTGCCGGTGGAAGTGAGACTACTTGGGAAATCAGCTATGGTACAAGTAGCACAGAGCCTGCTGAAGAAGGCAGCTATACGACTGTGAATAGTGCCTCTTACAATCTGACGGGGTTGACTGCTGAAACAAAGTACTACTTCTTTGTTCGCGCTATTGATGGTGCTAATCATAGCAAATGGGCCACTGTCAATTTTACTACAACTCCTGTAGCTACTTCTACCGACGACGGCTATACTGATGACTTCGAGTCTGCTTGTAACTGGCAGTTAATCAATGGCACACTGACCAATGCTTGGGCATGGGGCGATGCAACCAATAATACTGATGGTGGTTCAAAAGCTCTTTATATCTCTAACGATGGTGGAACAACGAATGCCTATACCCTAAAATCCGCCTCAATGGTTTATGCTACGAAGTTGTTCTCGTTCGAGGGTGGCACTTATACCTTCGCTTACGACTGGAAAGCCAATGGCGAAAGCACTTACGACTATTTGCGTGTAGCATTGGTTCCTACTTCTGTTACACTTACTGCTGGAACCAATGTTCCTTCTGGATTCTCCAACACAGCCCTTCCTACTGGATGGACAGCCCTTGACGGTGGCAGCAAGTTAAATCTACAAACGAGCTGGAATAGCGTATCAAAAGAAATTGTGGTTTCAGCAGGTTCATATTATGTCGTATTTGCATGGAGAGATGACACCAGTGATGGCAATCAGTCTCCTGCAGCCATTGATAATTTCAGCATCACTAAGCAGAATTGCCCGACTCCTACAGGATTGACGACTTCTGGTATCACCGCACATGCTGGAACATTGACGTGGACAACCAGCGACAACACATGGGAAGTATATTGTACTACCGAAGAGGGAACTCCCGCCACCAATGTGGAGGTGACGGCAAGCAACATCGCCACCAACAGCTATACCTTCACCGCTCTTACCTGCGGCACTCAGTATTATGTGTGGGTACGCTCCGTGAGCGGCAGCGACAAGTCAGAATGGGCAGGCACCAACCTGACTACCACGAGCATCATTCCTACTGCGCTGGCAGCAGGCAGCATCACCAGCGAGGGGGCTACCCTGACCTGGACTGCCGGTGTGGAAGGGCAGGACGCTTGGCAGGTGGAATACAGCACCGCCAGCGACTTCGCCACCTCGACCACTGCCAACGTGACTGCTGCCACCAAGGCACTGACAGGTCTCTCCTCCGGAACCACATATTATGCACGTGTACGCGCCAACTGCGGCGAGCACTATACCGCATGGACGGATGCTATCAGCTTCACCACCTTGCAGGTAGCTGTGTCTGCTGATGACGGCTTCGATGACGGCTTCGAGACAGCCGACAACTGGATCCTCGTAAATGGCACCCAGACCAACCAGTGGGTGAGAGGTTCAGCCGTTTATAATGATGGCGAGAAATCGCTCTACATTTCTAACGATGGTGGTACGAGCAATGCCTACACCAATACTACCACTTACGTTTATGCCAAGAAGCTGCTCTCATTTGAAGGTGGAGCCTATTTCTTCTCTTATGATTGGAAGTGTGTAGGTGAAACAAAGTACGACTATATGCGTGTTGCCCTAGTACCCACATCCGTTACTCTGACTGCAGGAACAGATGCAGGTTTCAGCAGCAGTAACACCAACCTCCCCTCTGGATGGATTTCTCTTGACGAAAGCACCAAGCTCAGTGCTTCGAGCGAATGGGCTTATAAGTCTATTGAGATGAATGTTGAGGCAGGTCAGTATAATGTGGTATTTGTCTGGGTTAACGATGGTTCATCGTCAAATGGTGTACCTGCTGCTATTGACAACTTTAGCGTAGGCGTTTTTTCTTGTCCGACTCCTACTGGCCTTACAGTTTCCAGCGTGGCTGCTAACGAGGCTACCTTGACTTGGACGGATACTGGCAACACATACGAGGTTTACCTGTCTGAAAGTGCTGAGGCTCCTGCTGGCGACGTTACTGTGACGGCAAGCGATATCAATATTAGCTCTTACACCTTCACGGGTCTTAATAGTGAAACCAAGTACTATGTATGGGTTCGATCAGTGAGCGGCGAGAACAAATCTGAATGGGCAGGTACCGACTTCACAACAGAACCTTCCTGCATCACTCCGACCGACTTTGCCGTCAGCGCAATAACCATCAACTCTGCCACGCTGACATGGACTGATGCAACAGAGCAGAGCAAGTGGGAGGTGAGCTACAGCACCACCAGCGGTGCACCCAACGATGGCACTATCGTTTCTGTCACAGAAAAGACCTACACCATTACTGGCCTTACTGCTGGCACTACCTACTATGCCAGCGTCCGCGCCGTCAACAGTGATACCGACAAGAGCGCATGGAGCAGCGAGGTGAGCTTCACGCCCGGCATGCTGATTGTCAACGAGGGAACTACCCAGAACTACTACGTGCCCATGTATGGCAACTATGCTGATGTAGCCACTGGCACACAGAGCCAGTTCATCATTCCTGCAGCCAGCCTGACCAGTATTGCTGGCAACCAGATTGATAAGATTGCCTTCTATTGCACGACTGCTTCTAAGAGCTGGGGTAATGCAGAATTTGATGTTTATGTGAAGGAGGTTGAGAACACCACCTTCAGCAACACCACTCCTTCTTGGGATGGTATGGAGAAGGTCTATAGCGGAAAACTGTCAGTTATTGATGGTGTGATGACCATTGAGTTTACAGATCCTTTCGAATATACTAGCAGTAACTTGATGATTGGCGTCAAGCAGACTGTTAAAGGTTCTGATAGTGGCGCTTACTGGTATGGCGTCACAACCACTGAAAACACTGCAATAGATGGTTATAACAAGCAGTATCGCAAGTTCCTCCCCAAGACCGCTATCTACTATTCGCCCATCGTGATTGCTCCGAAGATGGAGGTTTCTGAGACAGCGCTTGCCTACGGTCTCGTTGCCCCCAGCTCAGTGCAGACAAAGACCTTCACCATTGAAAACAAGGGTAAGGCCAATCTGACGGGCATCACCGTGAGCAGCGACAACGCCGCCTTCACTGTGACCGAGGTTCAAAACCAGACAATTGCCGTTGGTGGCGACGCCATCACCGTTACTGTGACCCTCAACACTGAGACCGCAGGCGAACAGAATGGTACCATTACCATTAGCGCTAATGATCAGGCCGATGCTACGATTGCTGTCAGCGGAGCCGTTCGCGATGCTAACAAACTGTACATCGATTTTGCTGACGGAAATATACCTTCAGGATGGACTTCAGTAGCCATTGGCAGCTATGGCAGTTCATGGACTGAAAAAACGGGATATGTTCAACAGTCGGGTTCCTATGATTACAACGAGAGCGCTTTACAGTCGCCCAAGCTTACCTTTACTGAAGGTGAGACCGTCTTCTTCAAAACTGCCAAATATGGTAACTACTCAACTCCTTCCATCAAGGTGGAGTATTCTATCGACGGTAGTACGTGGACGACTATCGGTTCTGCTTTCACCGATGACATTTACGGCACTTGGACGCAGCGTAGCGTTGTCATTCCTACAGCTGATGCCCAATACATACGTTTCTCCGGTTGGTACGTTCGCCTGACAGAGATTTATGGCGGTGAACTGCCTATGGAGCCGAATATGGATTTCTCAGCCAGCGACTACAACTTCGGCATGATTGCTGCAGCTACGACTACCGATGCTTATACGATCAAGAACATTGGCAAGGCTGCTCTGACAAGCTTGAGCGTAACCTCTAATAATGACAACTTCACTGTAGCTGTAGCTGACAATGCCACTTCTATCGCTGCCAACAGCCAAGTCACCTTCACCGTGACGATGAAGGCCGATGTGAAGGGTGCACAAAGCGGTAAGATTACCGTAAGTGCTTCTGGCTTTGACCCTGTTGAGTTCAATGTAAGCGGATGGGTTATTGACAACGATGCTATTCTCGTTGACTTTGCAGACGATGACTTCCCTGCAGGTTGGGATAATAGTGGATGGACAGTTGCTGGAAACACAGCAACAGGTGGTTGGAATTCTGTTACAAGCAGCAACTCTGAAGTGGTGTCTCCGAGCATCACCGTTGCCGAGGGCCAGTCACTGGCTATCGAGGCCAAGGGTAATAGCGCTAGCTATGCTGAACTCTATGTTTACACCTCTGCAGATAATGGTGAAAACTGGACGAAGGTAGGCGACTTCAACACTGTGATGCGTGCAAACACCTCTGATTATACCGTTGTCATGGTAACTGGTGTGGCAGCAGGTAACTACAAACTGAAGATTGAGGGCTACTCAGTGACCATTAATACCATCAACGGCTATACCTACAACCTGAGTGCTCCTGAGCTGACAGTCAGCCCTGCAACAGATGCTGACTTCGGTACGAAGATCAAGGCTCAGCCTGAGGCAAAGACCTATACCATTACTAATAGTGGTACAGGCACGCTGACAGGTACAATCACCTCATCTACTACTGACGACTTCACTGTCTCTGAGTCTTCGTTCAGCCTCGGTGCTGGTGAGAGCATGACCTTCGACATCAACCTCGTGTTCGACACGAACTATGGTGCGAAAGGTTCTACCATCACTATTCACCCGACCGTTGCAGGCCTGAGCGACGTAATAATCTACGCCACCGGTGTTACAGCTGATCCGAACATCTGGGAGGAGGACTTTGAAGATGGTATTCCTACCACTTGGATTAACAATGGCTGGACGGCTTCTAATTCAAGCTATGGCAACAATGGCACTTATATGGCCTTTGCTGGTTCGAACAGCGCTAACACGCTCGTCACTCCTCGTCTGCTGGCCACTGCAGCACAGGTGCTCACCTTCGAGATTGGCGGTGCTGATGCCACTGACAAGTTGACCGTGGAGTATTCTAACGACCGCAATACATGGACTGCCATAGATGGTTCGCCCTTCTCTACGACAGGTCAGCAGACGTTCACCGCTCCCGCTGACGGCTATTATTACCTGCGCTTCTCAGGCCGCTATTGCAGCGTTGACAACTTCTTAGGTTTCAACGAGGCTCCTCTGGCTCACGATGCAGCAATTACGGCAAAGAGCATTCCTGCTACTGGCAACCAGTATGTGGAATATACGGCTACCGTCACCGTCAAGGAGATGACTGGCAAGAATGAAGAGCTGACAGCTAAGTTCTATATTGGTGAAACCCAGTATGGTGCCGATGTCGTAGAGACGGTTGAGGCTAACGGCTCGAAGACCTTCACCGTGACCTTCACACCTGATGCAGCTGTGAGTGGCGATGCCTACTTTACTGTAAGCAATGCCGGCCTGTCACTGGAGAGCGACAAGGTGGCTGTCACCATCAGTGCTGCTACTGTACTGGCTGAAACCGTTGCTCCTGAGCTGACAGAAGGAACTTACGCTTCCGTGGTGGTGAACTATACTGCCAAGGCTGGTTGGAACACCATCTGCATGCCGTTCGCACTCACCAGTGATGACATGACTGCCATCTTCGGTGATGTCTGGAAGGCATACGAGTTCAACGGCTTCTCTGATGGAGAATTGAAGTTCAGCACTACGACCACGTTCTATGCAGGCTATCCCTACATTGTTTATTCTACAGCTCCTACTAACACACCGTTGAAGAAACAGAATGCGGCCATCGACGCTACCGCCAACAGCGACACATACAGTACTGTAACTTTCCAAGGCACCTATGCTCCTATTGCGAAGGGTGACATTACAGACACTTGGTATGGCGTCATCGCTTCAGGTGAGAGAGGTGGTCAGATTGCGAAAGCCGGTGCCAATGCTACGATGAAGGGCTTCCGTGCTTACTTCACTGGTACTGGTCTTGCTGGGGCACGTTTGTCATTCTTTGATGAAGAAACGGGTATTACCCACATCCTCTCGGCTGACGAGCTGAACAAGGGCGTTTACAACATGCGTGGCCAAAAGGTGGAGCAGCTGAATAAGGGTGGTCTCTATATCATCAATGGTAAGAAACAGGTTGTGAAGTAATAGTTATGTATAACTCTCAAAACACAATGAAGATTATGGAAAAGAAGAATTATATAGCACCTACAATGCGCAACCTAGTTTGCGAGAGTGAAGATGTGATTGCAGACTCAAGGTTTGATTATGACTCTACGAACCCGGATGCACCCAAGTCTCTGACGCCAACCGATACTGAGTATAATGGTGAGTTCGGTTCCCGCAGCTACGGCCTCTGGGACGAAGAATAGGCTCTCTCACAGTGCAGCCCTCGCATGGGGGCTGCACTATCTATCCTCTACATAAAAAACTGTGGCGCTTGCTCCTGAAATGGAACGAGCGCCACAGCTTTTTTTGTTATTAGCGAACCACGGTTGTCTGCACGCCTCGGCTGTCCGCTGAGTCATGTGGGGTGCTTTCTACAGCTTCGAGGTCATCGGGCTCTTCACGCCGCGATAGGCCTTGAGGAAAGCTTTGGCTGAGCCGAAGGAGAGGAACATGTCGAGACGGACGGGAATGTGGTTCTGGTCGTCGGTCACGTAGAAGCGGATGAGCTCATGGTTCTTGCCGTCCTCATGCTCGATGAAGGAGAAGACGAGGCAGCGGAACTTCTCTTTGGAGCCCTCAATCTTGAAGGTCTCCTTGCCACGGTATTTCAGCCAGGAGTTCGACAGGCTCTTCGCGTCGGAGATGGGCATGGGAATCACGTCATCCTTATTCAGCTTTGAAGAGTCGAAATTGCGGGCACGCAGGAAGATGCTCATCATGTCATAGACGCAGTCCTTGTAGGTCACGGTCTTCCAGTGTTGCTCGCCGTCAGCGTCGATGCGGTGCATCCTGAGCTGGCAGTTGTTGTTGGGGTAGGAGTACCACAGTTCATCCACGTAGTAGCGCTTGCCTTCGAGGGCTCCCTTACGGTGATAGAGGGGTGAGAGGTCTTGAGCGTCACAATAGCAGAGTAGGGTGTCGCGCATGACGAACACACCATCCAGACGCTCATTGCCTCGGGTGATGAGGCTGGTGCGGTAGGCTTCCTTACCGTCGAATTTCGATTTGACGGTGGACATGGAGGCGTTACCCACCTTCAACCACACGAACTTCCAGTTGAAATAGAGATCATAGGCCAGAAACTCGCCTCCTTGGAAGGCGGTGTTCTCAATGCCACACTGTGACTGTGCCTGCACGTTGCCGGCACCGAAGATGCCGGGGAGCGCCAAGGCTACTGCCAGCATCATTTTTCTTACGATGTTTTTTCCCATAGTCTAAGATGTGATTATTTCTCTTTATATTCTATGCCCTTCTCGGCGGCACGCTGTGCGTTGCGGTTGCGCAGCTGTTTGGCCTTGTCGGGCTTCTGTTTGGTAATAGCCATTGGCTTCTGCTGGTAGCGTGGCCGACCGTCGAGCTTCCAGTTGCGGCTCACGTCCCATTTCTCCTTGCACTCGATGGCTTCGTGGTAGTAGTACACAGGCTCGGCCTGCAGGTGCTGGTCGTAGTCGCCCGTGTCCCAGATGCCGTTCTTGTTCAGGTCGAGAAAGACCCTGAGATAGTATTTGCCGGCTCTCAGATAGTAGAACTCAGCCGCACCGTTCGTCACGGCCACCTCGTTCACTACCTTGTCACCGTTGAGCAACTGTGCCACGACGGCTGTCGTGTCTGCCCCAGCTCCGCTGATATCCACCACCAGCGAACTGTAGTCATCTTCCGTGCCTATCTTGATGCCCTGTTTAATCGGCCCTGATACCAGGCCGTAGATACTGACAAAGGCGGCGGAATCCACCTCCAGGCTGTACTCCGTGCCAGGTCGCCACTCGGCTTTCACCTGATATACACGGGTGTCCACCTGTGTGATGATGCGGGGCGCATCGTACCAGAGCGTGTCTATCTTGCTATAGAGGTGTATGGCCGCCGTGTCGCAAACCTCCAACGGTGCCGGCATCTCGATATAGACGTTCTGGTTCGGTGCTATCTTGCCCGTATTGGTAAACTTCGGCTTCAGCAGCTCCACGGGCGGTATGCTGTCGTAGGCTTCACCGCGTTTCTTTTTCTTCTCTTGTGCCTTCTTCCAGTCCTCGAAGTCCTTTTGCTGCTGCTTCAGTCGCTTGGCGTAGGGCACCTTGGCCAGGAACTCCACGCAGGAGTCGGTCTTCTCCACGATTGCGCCCGTTGAGTCCGTCATGAGGTAGGTCACATCCATTTTCAGCGTATCGAGATTGACCAGCGTCGTGTCGCGCAGCCAGTAGTAGAGCGTGTCACGCTTCTGCGACGGTTCTATGACGAAGGCGCTGTCAGCCTCAAAGTTCAGGCCGCGCAGTTTGGGCAGCGAGTCGCTGCCGTAGCTGAAGAAGAAGCCCAACTTTTCCGGTTCCTTACGTTCGGTCTTAATGAGGTAGCGATCGGTCTGCGGAGCCTGGAAGCACAGCAGCGTCACATCGTCGGGCAGGAAGTGGGTATAGCCGACGCGCAGAATCTTGTTGATATGGAGCGAGTCGGTCCACACGGTGTCCTGTCGGGTGTCGGGCTTGCAGGAGGGTGTCACCGCCTCCTCAGAGAAACCGATGGTCTCACTCTTCTGTCCATAGACGAAGTCACCGTCGGCATCCTGCAGGGCATAGACATAGTAGTTGCCGGGAGCCACGCCCTTGATAGTGAAGCGACCGCTGCCGTTGGTACGTGAGACGCGCACGAAGGGCTTCTTGTGGAAAGTGGAGTCGGTGAAGGTGCTATCGATGACGGTGCTGTCGGCAAGCGCACTGTCGGCGGGTGCCTCATAGAGTCCTACGAGGATGCCCTTGATGGGCTCCAGGTCTTCGGCATTGAGGCAATAGCCCGACACTTCGAGGGTGTCAATCTCCTTTCCTGTGGCAAAGCTGAAGGTGTAGTTGCCCATGGGGTTGCTCTCGTTGTTGTCGCTGATGGCATCGCTGAAGTCGATGGTGTAGGTGGTGTTCTCCTTGAGCGTGTCCTTCAGTTCGATCACGATGCGCTTGCCGGCAGCCTTAATGTCGGCAGCCTCCATCTGTGGGGGCGAGACAATCACCTTGTTCTGTGCATCCTCAATCTTGATATACTCATTGAAGTTGATGGTCACGCGCTTGCCTTTGGCGTTTGTTCCCCGATCCACGGGGGTCGAGCTGACCACGCGGGGTGGTGTGTCATCATACCATCCGCCGTCAGGGCTGCCCATTCTTGCACAGCCAGAGAAGAGGAAAATGAGCGCTAATATATATGAGAAATGAGGAGTGAGAAATGAGAACTCGAGCTCTGCTCGCTTGCTAGAGCAAGAATGAGAATTAAAAATGAAGGAATGTGGCATGCGCGTGATTTTTGCACAAGCCCTTTTCCCCCACGACTGAGCCGCAAGGCATTTTTCATTTAACCATTTCAATTCCTTATTTCTCATTTCTCATTTAAATGGATCAGTTCTTCAATCATATCCCTGTTGTTGCTCAGGCGGGGCACCTTGTGCTGGCCGCCCAGCTTACCTTTCGACTTCAGCCAGTCGTTGAACAGGTTCTGACGGGCTTTCACAATTTCCAGCGGCTGCAGGGTGATGTCCTTATAGCGCTTGGCTTCGTAGTCGCTGTTGATTTCCTGTAGCTTGCGGTCGAGGATGCCTGCAAACTCGTCGATGGAGGCGGGCTCCTTGGCAAACTCGATGACCCACTGGTGGCGGCACTTGGCGTTGCTGTCCATGAACACGGGGGCTGCCGTGTATTCCAGCACCACGGCCCCGGTCTTCTGACACGCGTAGGCCAGTCCTTTCTCCGCATTATCCACAATCAGCTCCTCGCCAAAGGCGTTGATGAAGCTCTTGGTACGTCCGCTGATGACGA
>JAEEGL014293472.1_pt1 | contig 14908 bp, 8 predicted proteins | sample 9134231 | NCBI WGS metagenome assembly JAEEGL01 (sample SAMN16246548, study PRJNA631951) | gut metagenome | biome: gut microbiome; feature: rumen; material: fiber-attached | host: Bos | place: Iran: Karaj | collected 2018-10
AAGTTACCATTCACGGGTCACCCCACCCGCATTCGCAAAACTCGTGCTTACGCACTCTTAAGTCTGCTGACGCAGACTTGTTTTGCTCATGAGGGTGGGGTGACCGCTTCCCGGTTTCATGATTGAAATGACGATCACTGCCTGTGAGCAAGCTCCCGTCAGTGACCGTCATTTCAATCATGACCCGTGAATGGTAACTCTTTTTTTACATCCTTTCCGGCGCCTCAAAGCCCAAAAGCTCGATACACTGCTCCAAAAGCTCCATGGTAAGCCTTATCAGGGCAATATAACCTTTTTTTCGTTCCTCATCCTCCTGTGTAAGGATCTTATTCTCATGGTAGAAGCGGTTGAAGGCATTTGCGGTATCGTATATGTAAGCGCAGATCTTATGAGGAGCAAGCTCCTTATAGGCAGTTTCAATAACACTGTTATATTTTGACAGTTCTATCATAAGCGCCTTCTCGGTCTCGTCATAAGCCATGTTTACACTAAGCTGTGCCGTATCCCCGCCCTCCTCGGAATACCGGGCAAGAACCGATTTTATCCTTACTATGGTATAAAGGATATAGGGACCGGTATTTCCCTCAAAGGAGGTGAACTTATCGACGTCGAAAACGTAATCCTTAGTCGCCTGATTGGAAAGATCCCCGTATTTGACGGCGGCAAGAGCCACCATCCTTGCCGTATTGCGTCCCTCCTCCTCCAGGACCTCATGATTGTCGCTTATCTTCTTGTACATTTCTTCATTGATGTCTTCAAGAAGGGTTTCCAGCCTCATTACCCCTCCCTCACGGGTCTTAAAAGGCTTTCCGTCTTTCCCGTTCATGGTTCCGAAGCCGAGAAAATCAAGCTTTGTCTCGGGAGCGGTTATCCCGGTCTTAGCCGCGCATCTGAAGACCTGTATGAAATGAAGCTCCTGCCGCTTATCCACCACATAGATGACCTGGTCGGGATCAAATACCTTTCTCCGGTCCTTCAGGGTCGCCAGATCAGTAGTAGTATAGAGAGCCGCTCCGTCGGATTTGAGGATCATGCAGGGCGGAATCTCCTTAGCGTCCCCTTCCTCTGCTACATCCACCACCAGGGCGCCGTCGCTCTCATACGCGTCGCCCGAGCTCTTCATATCCTCAACCATCCCGGCGATATACGGATCCACGTCCGATTCGCCCTTCCACCAGTCAAACTCGACATTCAGGTTATCGTAATTCTTTTTAAGATCCGCCACCGAAACGTTCATGATATGGTTCCAGAGAGCTTTATAGCCCCTTCTTCCATGCTGAAGCTCAAAAGTCGCCTTAAGGGCTTCCTCCCTGTACTCCCCGTCCTCCTTGGAGCGGGCCGAGGCGGTCGGATATATCTCCTCAAGCTCAGTGATCGTAAAGGGCGGCTCCGTGGGATAATCCCCCTCATAGCTTTCATCAAAATATACAAGATCCGGATCTCTTTTGCCCAGCTCCGTGATGATGAGCCCCATCTGAAGCCCCCAGTCACCCATATGGATGTCCCCGATGACCTCGTTGCCCATATACCTGCAGATACGCTTAATACTCTCACCGATGATCGCCGACCTTAAATGCCCGACGTGGAGGGGCTTTGCAACGTTGGCTCCTCCGTAATCCACGATTATCCTAAGGGGCCTGGTAACCTCCTCCAGGCCAAACCTGATCCCGGTTATCATCTGATCCAGGTATTCCTTCAGAAATTTCCCGCTGAGCTTTATATTCAGGAATCCGGGATTAACCACAGAGAGCTCGCTGAATTTTTCGCTCTTTTCAGCCTCCTTTAACACATCATGGGCTATCATTGCCGGAGCCTTGTGATACTCCTTAGCCGCGGCCATGGCTCCGTTGCACTGATACTCGCACAGATCCGGCCTGTTGGAAAGAGTCACTCTCCCAAATTCTCTGCGGTAGCCCGCATCCTCAAACGCCTGCTCGATATCCTCCGATATCAGCTTAAGTATTGTCTTCATGATCATCCCTCCGTGAGTATATACATCCGCAGTAATCCTGCCTGTACAGTCCGTATTCCGCTGACAGCTCTATCGATTTCTTATAACCGTCCCTCTTTTTAAAATCAGAGGGAAGATGCTTCACTCCGTATTCTTCGGAGAGCCTCTCCCCTATCTCGTTTATCCAGTCCGCATTCTTATGAGGTGATATGGAAAGGGTGGTGGTAAAATAATCAAAGCCTCCGTCTTTTGCGCGCCTGGCAGCCTCCTTAAGCCTTAGCTCGTAGCAGAGATAACACCGCCTTCCTCCCTCGGGCAGATCCTTAAGAGGCTCTGCCATCTCAAAAAACAGTTCCGGCTCATACCTTCCCTCGATAAACCCGATACCACCGTTCCCATCATAACGACGAGCTAAATTATGGTGACCGGTCAGGTCAACCGATTCATCCTCCTTATGAAAGAAGCCCTCCTCATTATAGGCTTCGATAAGCCTTCCAAGCTCCTCCCTCCGCTTATCGTATTCTTTCCTGTCGGTAATGTTCGGATTATAATACAGATCCGTTATGTCAAAATATTCCGCCAGATATCTGAGACAGTAACTGCTGCAGGGCGCGCAGCAGCTGTGGAGCAATAAAGACTTTCTTTCACCGTTTTTTTTAAGCTCCTTCAGGATCTCGTCAAGCTCCCTCTGGTAGTTGCGTTTATTACCTGATCCCCGGGTCATCTGAAATATTCAACTCCCGCCTCGAATATCTTCATATCCTGCTCTCCACAGATATTGACCGCAACGCCTCTTCCTCTCCTTTCAGGATGTCCCATCCTTCCGAAGCATCTTCCGTCGGGGCTCGTGATACCCTCTATTGCCATGAAAGAACCATTGACATTGTACTCCGTATCCATTGTGATCCGTCCGTTGTGATCCGCATACCTTGTAGCGACCTGTCCGTTCTCAAAGAGCTCTTCAATGATCCCTTCTCCTGCTACAAACCTTCCCTCTCCGTGAGAGGCTGGGATCACATAGGTCTCTCCCGGGCGCGTCTTTGCAAGCCAGGGTGACTTGTTGGAGATCACCTTGGTATATATCATTTTCGATATATGCCTGTTTATCGTATTAAAGGTAAGAGTAGGCGAAGCCTCCTCCTGCCCCCTGATCTCCCCATAAGGCACAAGCCCCAGCTTTATCAGAGCCTGGAAGCCGTTGCATACACCGAGGACAAGGCCGTCCCTCTCGTTTAAGAGCCTCATGACCGCATCCTTTAAGACCTCGTTCCTGAAGGCAGTAGCGAAGAACTTTGCAGAACCGTCCGGCTCGTCTCCTGCGGAAAACCCTCCCGGGAACATTATGATCTGCGAGCGGTCGATGGCTTCCTTATAGGCAAGGACGGAATCCCTTATATCCTCTGCCGAAAGGTTTCTGAACACGGAGGTTATCACTGATGCCCCGGCTTTTTCGAAGGCCTTCGCGGAATCATATTCGCAGTTGGTCCCGGGGAAGACCGGGATAAATACCGTGGGCTTTGCTATCCTGTTTTTACATACATAAACGCTGCCTCCCTCATACAGCCTGTCAGAAAGCTCTTCATCGGAGCTTTCCGCCTTGGAGGGGAATACCTTTTCGAGAGGTTTCTTCCATTCCGCAATGGCCTCAGAGATCGGAAGCTTATGCTCCCTGTATTCAATGACCGGATCAGTCATTATCTGTCCTATCAGGGTATATGTGATGGAAAGCTTTGAAACATCCTCAGGCCTTACCTCAGCTATGATGCTTCCGAAGGCAGGCGCGAATATATCGTTTACATCAACATTATGCTCTATCCTGACCCCCAGCCCGTTTCCGAAGGCCATCCTGCAGACAGCCGCCGCCATGCCGCCTGCCTCAAGGGTGCAGGCTGATACTATAAGCCCTCTTTCGGCATCTGCGTGGAATTTCTCATACCCGGATAAGAGCTCCTCGTATAAGGGAAGCTCGTTCTCATCCCTTTCACACTTAAACAGGATAAGCTTATTCCCGGCAGCCTTAAGCTCAGGGGATATGATACTGCTCTCCTTCGATACGTTTACCGCAAAGGACACAAGGGTCGGCGGAACATTGATATCGTTAAAGGTTCCGGACATGGAATCCTTCCCGCCGATGGAAGCGGTCTTAAAGCGAAGCTGGGCTTCAAAGGCTCCAAGGAGCGAAAGCAATGGCTCGCTCCACCTTTCGGGCTCCCCGGTCATCCTCTTAAAATATTCCTGGAAGGTAAAGTGAAGCTTTGAGGGATCTCCGCCTGCAGAGACGATCTTTGCGATTGACTGCACCACCGCGTACACCGCCCCGTGATACGGACTCCAGGAGGAGAGGTACGGATCAAAGCCATAGCTCATCAATGTGACCGTATCGCTGTCTCCTTCAGAAAGCGGAAGCTTTGCGGCCATGACCTGAGTCTCGGTGAGCTGATCCTTCCCGCCGTAGGGCATGAGCACGCTTGCCGCCCCTATGGAGGAATCAAACATTTCCACCAGTCCCTTCTGGGAGCATTCATTCAGATCTCTCAGCACGGTCAGAAACGCTTCCCTGATATCTCCTCTGTCGATACAGGCCTGAACGCCCTTTATCTGTTTTTGACCGAAATAGTCATCAGCGGCGGAAGGAAGCTTTATCTTCACATCCGCTTCCTGATGTGCGCCGTTTGTATTAAGAAATGCCCTTGAAAGGCTTACTATGGTCTTCCCTCTCCAGGAAAGCTTAAGCCTGGGCTCCTCTGTCACTACCGCCACCTTCGTGGCCTCGAGGTTTTCAAGGGCCGCGTATTTCATAAATTCGGCCTCGTTCTCCGGGGATATCACCACGGCCATCCTCTCCTGTGATTCCGAGATCGCAAGCTCAGTTCCGTCAAGCCCCGCATATTTCTTGGGAACCTTATCCAGAGAGATATCAAGACCGTCGGCAAGCTCTCCTATGGCTACGGATACGCCTCCCGCTCCGAAATCGTTGCACTTCTTTATTATCCTGCTTACCTCGGGACGTCTGAAGAGCCGCTGTAGCTTCCTTTCGGTAGGAGCATTTCCCTTCTGCACCTCGGCGCCGCAGGTCTCTATGGATGCCTCGGTATGTATCTTGGAAGAGCCCGTCGCTCCGCCGCAGCCGTCCCTGCCCGTTCTGCCCCCGAGAAGGATGATCAGATCCCCGGGGTCGGAGTTGAGCCTCATCACATTTTTCCTGGGAGCCGCGCCCATCACCGCGCCTATCTCCATCCTCTTTGCCACGTAATCCGGATGATATATCTCCTTAACATATCCGGTGGCGAGGCCTATCTGGTTCCCATAGGAGGAATAGCCTGCTGCCGCCTCCCTTACGATCTTCTTCTGGGGAAGCTTTCCTTTAAGGGTTTCCGACAGGGGTCTTGTGGGATCGGCCGCCCCGGTGATCCTCATTGCCTGATAGACATAGGCTCTTCCCGAAAGAGGATCTCTGATAGCGCCTCCCAGACAGGTTGCGGCGCCTCCGAAAGGCTCTATCTCCGTGGGATGATTATGGGTCTCATTCTTAAAGCTTATAAGCCATTCCCCGGTAATTCCGTCTATCTCTGCCGGAACCACTATCGAGCAGGCATTTATCTCATCCGATTCCTCCATATCCGTAAGGATCCCGTCTGCCTTAAGCTTCCTCATTGCTATAAGGGCCAGGTCCATCAGGCAGACATACCTGTCCTTTCTGTCCCCGAACAGTTCCTTCCTGGCCTCCAGATATTTGTTATAAGAGGAAAGAACAGGCTCCCTGTAATCTCCTTCGGGAAACTCAATGCTCTTAAGCTCCGTCTGAAAGGTCGTGTGCCTGCAGTGATCGGACCAGTAGGTATCGAGCACCCTGATCTCCGTCATGGTAGGGCCTCTCTTTTCTTCATCCGCGAAGTAATTCTGAATATGCCTGAAATCATTAAAGGTCATGGCAAGAGATAAGGAGGAATAAAGCGCCTTAAGCTCTTCTTCACCCATTTCGGCAAAGCCGCTCAAAACCGCTATATCATCAGGCTCTTCATACTCTGTTATGAGGGTCTCCGGCTTGACCGGATCGGTCACTCTGGAGTCCACCGGATTTATGCAGTAGCTTTTTACGGCTTCGAATTCTTCATCGGTCAGGCTTCCCGAAAGACAATAGGTAACCGCTGTCCTTATCACAGGTTCCTCGGTTTCTTTTAAAAACCGGATACACTGTACGGCAGAGTCCGCTCTCTGATCAAATTGACCGGGGAGATATTCAACGGAAAAGACCCTGTCATTCTCGTTTCTTTCAAAGTCCTCTTCGTACAGGATGTCTACCGGAGGCTCTGAAAAAACGGTCTTTCTGGCCCGTTCGTAGGTATCCTGCGAGATGTTTTCCACATCATACCTTATCAGCTCCCTTAGCCCGGTAAGATCACTTAACGACAGATAGCTCCTGAGCTCCTCCAGAAGCTCCTTTGCCTTAACCGCATAGGGTTTCTTTTTCTCTACATAGATTCGTCTGACCATATTTCCTCCTGTATCGGAAGGGGGTATCCCTTCAGTTGCCGCTCAGCAAGTGAGCGATCCGGCCGTGAATGATAACATAATAGACTTTTTCTATCTTTTGACTCATAAAGTCAATAATTTCGGATGATATCCATAACTTCGGAAAGATTGCTGACTCCGATAAGCTTTATCCCTTTTACTCTCTGTGCCTGTGACAGCGCCGCCTTTGGCAGGATGCAGGTATTAAACCCCAGCTTCTTTGCTTCGGCCGCTCTAAGCTCGGGCATGCTGACGCTTCGGACCTCCCCGCTTAAGCCTACCTCCCCGAATACGATCATGTCCTTCGGAACCGGTCTGTTTCTGTAGCTTGAGACCACGGCCATCACTATCCCCAGATCAATGGCAGGCTCCAGCATCCTCATTCCTCCCGCAACATTTACATAGGCATCGCAATCCGAGGTCTTAAGCCCCATCCGTTTCTCCAGCACCGCCATTAACAGATTGAACCTGTTAAGATCGGCTCCGGTAGCCTGTCTCTTCGGAAAACCGAAGCTGGTCTGGGCCACCAGTGCCTGGATCTCAAGAAGGATAGGCCTCGAGCCCTCCAGGGCGCAGGCGACCACCGAACCGGAAGCATCCTCTGGCCTTCCCGCAAGCATGTATTCCGAGGGATTTTTGACTTCGAAAAGACCTTCGGAGCGCATTTCGAACACACCTATCTCATTGGTGGAGCCGAAACGGTTTTTTACTCCTCTCAGTATCCTGTAGGAGGCATACCGATCCCCTTCAAAGTAAAGGACGGTATCAACGATATGCTCAAGCACTCTCGGCCCTGCCACCATTCCTTCCTTGGTAACATGACCGACTATGAATATTGCGATATTCAGGGATTTGGAAAGTTTGAGAAGAACGGCCGCAGCCTCTCTTACCTGAGATACCGAACCCGGCCCGGAATTTACCGAATCCGTATACATGGTCTGAATAGAATCGATGACCGCAACTGCGGGTTTACTCTCGGTCAATACCTCAGATACCCTGTCCAGATCGGTCTCACAGAAGAGCGAAAGCCTGTCATTAAAGTCTCCGAGCCTCATGGCTCTCATCTTTATCTGCCTGGGCGATTCCTCTCCCGATACATAAAGGACTTCATTTCCGGAAGCCGTAAGGTTTTTGCATACCTGAAGAAGAAGAGTCGACTTTCCTATCCCGGGATCTCCTCCCACCAGAACAAGGGAGCCCGGCACTATACCGCCTCCCAGGACTCTGTCAAACTCTTCGATCCCGGCTGTGATCCTTTCTTCGCTTTTGAGCTCTATCTCCGACAGTTTTGAAGGCGCATCGGCGTGGATTGCCTGGCCTTTTCCTGACGGGCTGCCCTGAGTCTTTTTGCTGAGATTCTCCTCAACGAAGGTGTTCCACTCCCTGCAGCCCGGACACTGCCCCAGCCACTTGGACGATTCATAACCGCAGCTGGCGCAGAAAAACACCGTTGTGCGCTTAGCGTTTGCCATATTGCTCCTTCAAAAACATGATCTGCACCTTTTGAGTTACCATTCACGGCCGAATCGCGCACTTGCTGCGCGATTACGGGCCATAATATATGGCTTGAGATGGGTTTTGCCCATCGCCGAAGGCGATTTATATTGGCAAAACCCGTTACTATCACGGCCCCAAAGGCCGTGAATAGTAACCCTTTTGACCCAAACATCATAAACCTACAGTGAGATCTTAACGTTAACCTCCTCCTCGTTTGAAAGCTCTACCGAAAAGCTCAGCTTTCCCCCGAGATTCGTCTTCATTCTCCCGATACTCCTGCCCCCGACGGTTACATCATATTCTGTATCCTCGGAGAGGCCTACAGTGATCTGGGCGTCTTCATCGCCGGATACGGTGAATTCCATGCCGTCCTTCGTGATCCTGAGCGAATTAACGGCTGTTCCCGGTTCTGATTCGTAGACGAAAAGACCGTCTCTCTCAAGCTTTGTAAGCTCATGAAAGGTCTTTACCTTGTAAAGGTTTCCCTCATACTCAAAATCCTCAAGCTTGGTCTTTTTCTCAAGCTCGTAATCTCCGAAGCTCAGAGTTCCGTCTGCTTCGATCCTTATTAGTTCCTTCACTTTTGACATCGCATTACCCCCTATTGCTGTCCTTCCCGCGTCGGTCTCATCGCTCGTTCCGACACGGAGCATACTTTATGTTCCTGATCATTTCCCGACGATCTTTATTTCATCCTTTACAAAGCTGACAGTTACATCCTCACCCTCGTGTATCCTTCCCTCAAGATATGCTTCGGAGATCGGATCCTCAAGCATGGTCTGAACGGCCCTCCTTAACGGCCTCGCGCCGTATTTCTTATCCACGCCCTTTTCGATCACATGCTTCTTTGCCGAATCACGAACCGTCAGTCGGATATTCAGCTCGTCTGCCGCCCTCTTTTCGAGCTCCGTGGTCATTATTGTTATTATCCGCTTCATGTCATCCTGATTCAGGGCGCGGAAAACTATGGTCTCATCGATACGGTTCAGGAATTCGGGACGGAATATCTTCCTGACCTCCTCCATAACACCCGATTTCATCTTCTCATGATCGACCTTCTCGTTCTTATCCACCACGAACCCCAGATGTTTGGGCTCTATTATCCTTGAGGCTCCGGCATTGCTGGTCATTATGATGACACAGTTCTTAAAGCTGACCTTCCTTCCGTTTGAGTCAGTTATATGTCCGTCATCAAGAACCTGAAGCAGGATATTGAATACATCCGGATGGGCCTTCTCGATCTCGTCAAACAGCACTACCGAGTAAGGGTTCCTTCTGACCTTCTCGGACAATTGACCACCTTCCTCGTAGCCTACATACCCGGGAGGCGACCCTATGAGCTTTGAGACGGTATGCTTCTCCATGTACTCAGACATATCGACCCTTATCATCGCATCCTGGGTTCCGAAGAGAACCTCGCAAAGAGCCTTTGAAAGCTCCGTCTTGCCCACGCCGGTCGGTCCCAGGAATAAAAATGACCCGATCGGTCGATTCTTTTCCTTGAGGCCGACTCTGCCTCTTTTGATGGCTCTGGTCACCGCGCTCACTGCCTCGTCCTGACCGATCACCCGTTTTTTAAGCTCTTTTTCAAGCTTTAAAAGCTTACTGCTCTCAGCTTCCCTGACTCTCTGAAGCGGGATCCTGGTCCATTCGGATACTATCTCGGCGATATCCTCTCTGTCAACCACAAGAGCCCGTTTCTCAAGCTTCGCCTTTCTCTTCAGCTTCTTTTCCCTGTCGTCCTTAAGCTTCTGCTGCTCCTTTAGCAGATTCGCGTAGTCATCAAACCTGTCTTCTGCTACCGCGCGCTCCTTTTTCTCATCATATTCCCTCATCAGGTTATTGAAGTCGCTGCTTTTATCCTCTTTGCGGTAAAGCGAGAGCCTTACTTTAGCCGCTGACTCATCCATGAGGTCGATAGCCTTATCGGGAAGGAACCTGTCATTGATATATCTGGTGGAAAGCCTCACACAGGCTTCCGCGGCCTCATCCGTAATTACGACCCCATGATGCTTTTCATAATTGGGACGAAGGCCCATTATGATTCTGATGGAATCCTCCTCCGTGGGCTCCTCCACGGCTATCTTCTGGAATCTTCTCTCCAGGGCGGCATCCTTCTCGATATATTTCCTGTATTCATCGTAGGTGGTGGCTCCGATAAGCTGGATCTCGCCCCTTGCAAGTGAAGGTTTTAAAATATTGGAAGCATCTATCTTACCCTCCGAGCCTCCGGCGCCGATTATCGTATGTATCTCATCGATGAAAAGGATTATATCTCCGGAAAGGATAACCTCATTGATAACCCTTTTGATCCTTTCCTCAAACTCTCCCCGGTATTTGCTGCCCGCTACCATAGCGGAAAGATCCAGTGTTAACAGTCTTTTCCCCGTAAGGCTCTGCGGAACGTCTCCGGAGACGATCCTGGTTGCAAGGCCTTCGACGATAGCCGTCTTTCCTACACCGGGCTCACCTACCAGACAGGGATTGTTCTTGGTCCTTCTGCTGAGAGTCTGTATTATCCTCTGGATCTCGACCTCTCTTCCGATAACCGGATCTAACTTTCCCTCTTCGGCAAGCTCCGTTATATCCCTGCTGAACTGATCAACTAAAAGCTCATTGCCTTCCCCGTAAAAGGATGTCCTCTTTCCGGTGAATCTGGCGCTCTGAAGCTCTTCCCTGTAATCCCCCGGATCCTCTCCCATGGAAAGAAGGGTATCAACATACAGCTTCTGCAGGTTTATTCCCAGGGTATTTAACAGCCTGATCGCAAGATTATCCATATCCTTGATCAGAGCTATCAGAATATGTTCGGTTCCTATGGAAAGCGCCTTGAAGGAATCGGCAACCGTCTCCGCTCCTTCCAGGATATCCTTAAGCTTGGGAGTATAGCCATCCCTCTCGAGGAGGCCCGTATCGCCCACCAGGGCTATCTGATCCTCGATCAGTCTCTCTATATCCTCTCCTCTGACTCCGTTATCAGATAATACCTTAGAGGCTACCCCCTCCTCTTCCAAAAGAAGCCCCAGCAACAGATGCTCAGTACCTACATAGCTGTGCCTGAGACGTTTTGATGCCTTAGCGGCCAGAGCCAGCGCTTTTTTGGCCCTGTTGTTATAGTCAAGCGGCATTCATTCTTCTCCTGTATACTGTGATGTTGGGACAAAATAACCTTTTGACCCCGACATCGAAATAATCCGGATATCAAAAATCTAATTCATATTTATAAATTCAAATTCAAAATCATCGTCGTCATCCATATCGACATTGCCGTAATTCCGGACAGGCTGGGAATTGACCCCGGTTCCCTGGTACTGAGTACCCTGCTGAGAAGCATAGCCCGCATTTCCGTACTGATCATAACCGGATCCGTACTGAAGCTCATACTGGGCATTCCCGAACTGCTCCGTATTATACTGGGGCACGCTCGGAACCGGCTCATAATAGCCGTATTGCTGCTCCTGCCCGTAGCCATACTGATCATTATACTGATATGCCTGATATCCGTCCTGATAATATCCGTTCTGGGCATACTGATCTGAATAGCCCTGCCCATACTGAGGATCGGCATATCCCCCTGAGGGATCATAGTACTGGCCCTGATAATCCTGCGAATAATACTGTCCGGAAGCGTATGGATCCTCCACAACCTTATTCTCCGGCTTTCTGGCTGCATTAAGAAGCTCCTGTCTCTTCATGTCCTCCTTCTGCTGCTCTGTCAGCTGAGGAGTTTTCTGGGCTGTAGCTTTTCCCTTTTCTTCCGCAGCTTTCACTGGCTGTTTATTATCCTTGAGAGGATTCCCGCTCTTCTCTGTCACTTCCTTATTCTGAGGCCTGGCCGCCCCGTTTACCGCCCCTGTATTCTTAGCGGGCGCTTTGGCAGCAGCTGGTGCTGCAGGCGTTGCGGGTGCTGTAGCTTTTGCGGCTGTTGCAGGCGCTGCGGACTTTGCGGGTGCTGCAGGCGCTGCGGGCTTTGGCGCCGGAGCTGTCGGTACAGCTGCCTGCTGCACAGCCTTCGACGTAGTTTTGGCTGCCTGCTTCACCGGTTCGTACATCCCGGCCTCCGGACCGAGGACCGCCTGCTTAAGAGGTCCGCCCGCCTGAGGCTGGTTGACGGGCTGTACCGGTGTATTTGCCTCCTGCATATATCTGTTATCGGCTCCCTTCGGCCTTCTTCCATCATCGCTCTTCATGGCGGATTCCATAGCTTCAAAGTCCAGAGACCCCGTTATATCCTTATCTCTCCCTGCCTTTTTCTTTTCCTTTTTCTCGGCCTTTTCCCTTGCTTTCTTCTCCTTCTGTTTCATTCCGGGAGCGAACATTCCGTCTTCTTCAAAGCCCCGGATATCCCCCTTCATGGCTTTTCCTTCTCCGGCATCTGAGAGTGCGATCCTTCCGGTCTGGCCTTTCTGACGGGCCGGCTGTACAGAAGGCTCCTCATCCTCGTCAATATACTCGTAGCTCTCGTATTCCCTGAGCCTTACAAGAGAAATTATCATGATCACAAGAAAGATCACACACAGCAGGCCCAGAACACCCATTATCACGTAAACAGGCATCGGAAGGTCAAGAAAGCTGAACTCCTCCGTATCCTCCGTATCCTCAAAGAGCGAATCATCCATTACGTATCGCTGATAGGTGCCTTCGACCTGATCGTACATATACCACCCGGTGTTGCCCTCAGAACTTACCGCATACACCAGAAAGAAATCCGTATTCTGAGACTCCGCAGACTCATCCATCTTCATATAGGCCTCAAAATTCTGTTCGTTCCACTGAAGAGTAGCTTTGACATAACCTGCGGGCGGTATGACCGTATCGTCAGCCTTCAGTATTATAATATAACGATCCTCCGGGCCATTGATCAGCTTGAAATCGGAAAGCTCTCCGCTTCCTTCGTCAAAGATCTTAAAGGCTCCGTTCTGACCTGCCGCGTCAGTTGTATATAAAAGCTCCATCTCTCCCATATCGAACTTCGCGCATTCAGTCTCAGTACCCTGGTACAGGGTAGTCGACTTATGGAAGGATGCCGGCATATATTCATTGGGAAATACCGTTGATACCATTACCGTACCGTCGGGAGAAGGTATGGTCTGGGCCGCGACTCCCATGGTGGAAAATTCGCCCTGCGGGGCAGAAAGAGCAGCCGCAGTATCCTCTCCCGCTACGGAAACCGTAACACTGCCCGAAGCGACATCGGCCTCATCACCGTTAAGCACCGCGTTTGCATTTATCACAGCGTCTCCACCCGAAAGGGCGGTAAACGTAAGAACGGCGGAAAGCTCGGCAAAAACCGCGTTCCCGCCGCCTCCTGAATACTCCTTATCCGCGCCCGTAAGCTCCAGCCTGTTCGGATCATACTCTATGGTAACCTGCGATGTATCGCCCGCCGCTCCATCGGGAACGGCCTCATATGTAACCGATACACTGTCTCCCACCGCTGCGCCATCCGCTTTATCAACCGTCAGCGAAACGGTTCCCGCTGCCAGCACGGGCCTTACCTGCGAAATGACCGATGCGGTAAAGACAGTTAAAGCCATCGTCACTATCGTGGCAGACCTTCTTAATTTATTGCACATTGAGGCTCCTTTCGTGATCAACACCTTCTGTTGTCATTCTATCAAAAAATAATACCCGTTACGAAATCTGATCTTATATATCCAGAACTCGGCATCTTATTATAAATAAATGAGATCCTGCACCATACATATCCGTCATTCGCCTTACTATACCCGGTCACGGTCACCTGCTGTCCCGTGGAAACCTTTGCCACCACACCTCCGTCCACCGGATTATTGCGCACATTGACCCCCATACCCTTTACCGTTCCTATCTGGACCGAGGCCGCCCCGGACGCAGCTCCTGCCCCGGTGACGCCCGTTCCTCCTATGTCCGGCACAGCCGAGGGCAAGGTTGCGGGCAAGGTTGTCGGCAAGGTTGTCGGCAGCGTAGCAGCAGTGCCTGCGGCAGCCGTTACATCTCCGTTGACCGTCAGCAGATCCGAGCGGATAAAACCGGAAAAAGGAACTCCGTTTCTTGCGGCCTTGACCGCATACCAGATATAACCGTCCGCTCCCGATACAGAGCCTGTGACCACTACGGTCGCTCCCTTATTAAGCGAAAATATGATACCTGACGCCGTGGTCTCCTTTTCTCTCATTATGACCCCGGAGCCCTTGACCGTTCCGGTCACCGCCGTTGGGAAGACCGCTCCCGCCACGGCGGGTAATGACTGTCCCGTATTGTCAGCGCCCTGAACAGCAGGCACGGTGCTCTGCGCCACGGTATCGTCCTTTTTCTTTTTGGTCTTCGGCTTGAAAACAAGATCGGACCGGATAAAGCCTGACTGGCCGCCCATCTCGACCTTATACCATTTTTCACCGTTCGGCAGCTTTTCCACTCCCGTGATCGTTACGATATCGCCGTTTGAAACACAAAAAACACAGCTTGAGGACGTGGAAGCCTCCGTACGGACAAATCCACTCCTAGCTGTCACAACACCATTCACGACCGTAAACCCATACACGGACACCTGCATTAAATGTGAAGCGCATAGCACAGAGAAGATCGCCGCCGTTACGACCAAAGCATTTCTTGCGGCTTTCCCCCTTCGCAGCGCAAAAATAACCCTTTGCAGCCCTATACACATTTTTTTGACCCCTTATCTTTATAGGAAACGATCTATTCCCCCGTTCCCGATAAAACTATTCCCTCATATATATATTACAACTGCAAAAAAATTATGTCAACAAAAGGTTCATTATATTATATTTTTATAAACAATATAAACAGCAGGAAAAGTTGATGTCGGTTACTATTCACAGCCGAATCGCGCACTTGCTGCGCGATTACGGGCTACAACTTATGGCTTGAGATGGGTTTTGCCCATCGCAGCGGTCCCATCCTTGATGGGCCGCGCAGAATTTGCTTGCAAATTCTGCATAAAAGGAT
>JAEEGL017428735.1_pt1 | contig 14908 bp, 4 predicted proteins | sample 9134231 | NCBI WGS metagenome assembly JAEEGL01 (sample SAMN16246548, study PRJNA631951) | gut metagenome | biome: gut microbiome; feature: rumen; material: fiber-attached | host: Bos | place: Iran: Karaj | collected 2018-10
GGAAAAGTGTTTTCTAACTAAAAAACTCAAAAGGGTGCAAACATGAAGTGAAAATGAAAGTTTTTATCTTATTTTGCTTGTTGGTATGAATAATATGTTTACCTTTGCAAAAAGTAATAGTCATTATGGTAACAATGAATATTATTTTATTGGTGTCCGCTAAATGTTGCAAATCACCTCTTTTATAAGGAAATCCACTTGTATAAGCCCTATATACAACAAGTTACAATGGCTGTCCGCTAAAGTTTGTGCTGTGTGGAAAACAAAACCATTCACAATATGGCGTTTTTGCTTGATTTCACTTGATTTGGCATCATATTGCAACTTTGACGAAGAGATGTACATGAACATAGGCGGCTGTCCGTTAAAAAAGAGAAACTAAAAGTCTGGTAAAAAGTTTAGCGGACACCAATAATATTATTTAAAGGCATGAAGTTCTACGATAGAGAAAATGAGTTGCAGATGCTTGGCGAAGTAGGAGCGTTTACAAACAGATATTAAACAATGGTCGGTTGAAATGTTGCTTAACTCAACCGACCATTTCTTTGATGTGAAATTATCTTCAAGAAGAGTATCATCTTTTATATAAAAAGACGCTAAAAAGCATATAAAAACGAAGTGTGAAAGTAATTGTCGTTTTCACACTTCGTTGATTTTCAAAGATTTAGAAGAAAAATTAGAGCCTAATATTCATCCTCGTTGAATTAAACATTCATATCTGATTTTCAACACGTTAACAGTTAATGAGTGGTTATTGTGTTGGTTATTTTGCGAAGAAATGAGCCATATGTCTTATCGAAGCAAACCATCTTCGTCAAGCAGTCTGTGAAAGTCTGGTATTATCGCCACACTATTTAACTATTGCTTAAACGCAAAAAAATCTTCACAAAAGAAGATGAGTATCATCTTTTATGAAGAAAAAGTACATTCTTCAAGTCTTTGTTTTGCCTTTTCCTAAGCATTACATCCTCAAAATAAACGTGTCTTTTGACTTTCATTGTTTCAATCATTAGAACAAAACAGTATCTTTAATTATTTTTTCGACAATTCCTAAAACTCTTCACACAAATAATAAGGTCAAATGTTAAATGTTTAAGTTTTTTATTGTTTTTTTTGTCTTTTTTGTTTTTATTTCGGAAACAATTATTATTTTTGGAAAATTTTTCGAATAGAATGGTTACAACTTGGAGTCTACCAAATACTAATTTTAACCACTGAGATAAACACACTTGTATCCGATACGGGTATAGGGATTCAAAAAATCCTCAACGTTCTATCAAACAGCAGGTGTTGTAGTTTTTTCTGCGATGTAGTAAAACCTCCGATTATTAATTATTTAAAATATTACCATATGGATTACAGAAAGAAGGCGCATCTCAGATGCAGATTCCGACAAATGATTATTCCTCGGACAGCACTATCTCTAAGAAATGTAGTGCAAATTGTACTATCTTGTCCTTTTCAGGTTGTATTGTTATTCATGTTAGTTGAACTAAATGGTCATGCTCAGATCAAGCCTATCTTACCCAAGAGGCCCCATTTACTTTCAAGAGCAGTAAAAGCATCAAGTCCGAATTACATCCCATATGGCTATATCCAGGTAGGCAATACAGACTTATGCTATTACAATGGTTCATCATATATTGATGTAAAGGGTTATTTCAATGGAAATTGGTATCGGTCAACCTATTATGATGGTGGATATAAGGTAGCAATTAGCGTTATCAAGGGAGAAGATTCTAATGAAGAACCAAATTTATTTGGTTCTTACATAGTAAACTCATGGAGAGGCTATGAAAGGTATTGGTATAATGGTGAGTATATAGACGAATATTATATAGGTGATGATTATTATACAGCTCGGTTAACTAATAATGGTGACAACACTGTTAAGTTATCAAACTTTGCCACTTTTGGAGGGAGTGTTATAGGCACAATTAACAGAGAAAACCATACCATTATCTTTCCTGCCCAAACTATTTACATGGATAATTGGGAAGTAAGTGGATTGTTCTGCAAACAGACAGACGAGTTTGTTGCTTCCCCCTGTGAAGATAATGCGATAACAGAGGTTGTAGCTACATACGATGATAATTATAATATAACAATGGATGACTGGGCTGTTCTTGTATCGTATGGTGATGAAAGATATATATATGACGACAACACATTATCAATGTCGAAAAACAATTCTGGTCCAGATGAAGCATACACGGCGGTGTGTGAAGATGGCGGTATTTATGATGGAGTAAGATTCTCTTCATCCGTTGAGCAGCAGGGCGAATTGGCACGTATTTGCTATACTGTCACTAACACCAATGAAACAGACGTTGTCGTTTCTCTGGGAACGCATGCTGACGTAATGATTGGTGACAACGACTCTGCTCCTATAGAACGACGTATTGACACTTTCGGCCAAACTTACGGATTAACTATGAAAGATGGAAACGGTGCCCAACTCTGTGTACTCTTTGGCTCTGGTCTAGCTGGTGTTTCAGCCGTCAGTGACTTTTGGTTTGGGGAGTATTGGCTAAATAGAGAAGCATACCAGATGGTTGGAAACTATTCATGCGATGAGGGGGACTATTGGATGGAAGAGAATGGCTCTTACGATAGCGGTATGGGATGGTGTTGGAAAGAACGCACTATTACAGCAGGATCTACTGTTGTTTTCTCTTATGTCATTGGTGTTGGCGAGGTTAATCTTGAACCCAATTCTTCATTTGAGGTTACTCCTGATGACCCAGAAGGTTGGAACGACCTTTCACGTCCTCACCGTCTTTCTCTGAATGGTTCGTATGAAAGTCCAGCAGGATTAGATGGTATTATCGATTATGCTGTAGAGGATAGTGAGGACTGGATTGCACTGACTGATACGTTGCAATCAGGAGATGAATTCACAGCTAGCCTTTTGGCTATGTTTGATGCTACAAAATCCACACACATTATCAGATTCCGAACTCGAGACTTGGTCGGCAACACTACATTGCTTCATCCTATAGAATATGTTGATGTAAGTTTTCATGCCCTCTCTGGCATTGAAGAAAAAACATATACAGGTGATTCACTCTACCAATCCAACTTATCTTGCGACCTTGACGAGGAACACTATGTTCTGACTGCTTATCGTAACAATATAAACGCTGGTACGGCCTTGTTCAATTTGGAGGGAGTTTTCCCATACACTATCGGTCGGAAGACTTACACCTTTACTATCCATCCACAGAAGTTCTCTGGAGAAGTGGTTCTTGACGAGACATCTTTTGTCTATAATGGTCAGCCTTTCACTCCTGAGTGGCAGTTTTCCAACGAGAATTATACAGATCTGGAATACGGCAAAGACTACACGCTGACATGGAGTAACAACATACTACCAGGCAATGCAACCCTCACCGTTACAGGCAAGAACAACTATAGCGGTTCGCTCACAACCTCTTTCAACATAGACAAGGCACAACTCGTTGATGGCCTCTTTACACTGACACTTCCCAACGAAGACATCACATACGACGAACAGGGGCACGGAGCAGACATCACGACTTCCGATGGTGTTGGTGAAACTCTCATAAGCTATCAGAAACAGGGTGAAGATGAAATAACGACATCTATGCCAAAAGATCCTGGCGACTATATTATCTATTTGGAGTTTGCTGACGGTCCACTTTATTATGGTAGGGAACGCACTCAAGTTGGAACATTTTCCATTTATCAATTCAGTGCTAATGAGTGGGTTGTATTACAATCTATACTGCCACAGTTAATAGCTATGGAATGGTCTAAGCCATGGGATGTCTCTCAAGGTATGAAAAGTGTTTCTTCTCTACATGGACTTACTATTGAAAAAGGACATGTTACTGGACTTGACCTTGCTGGTCAGAACCTCACAGGTATGTTCCCATACAATATTCTGGAATTGCCTCAACTGAAACATATTAATCTTGCCAACAACCATCTTTCGGGTGACATTGGTGCTACAGCAAACATATTAGCTCAGCAAAAACCAACAATGTTGGCAAGTCTGCAAGAACTTAATATATCAGGTAACCAACTGTCGGGAAATATTGGAATTTTCGCCAACTGTTTCCCTAGTCTTACCTCACTTAATGCTTCCGACAACTGTTTGGAGGAAGTCAATCCTATGATTTCTCCAAAGGTGACTATGCTCGACATCGGTCGTCAAACTATTGCACGTGTTATCCCTTTACATCTTGCCAACCTCTCTGATGATACTATTACAAAGTTATTCCCAAATATTCTTTTCTACGACCATCAGAACCAAACCTACACACCAAATATCAACTTGATGTGTACCACTGAAGACAATAGTTGGGGCATGATGATGACCTTCCAAAATGATCAATTAACTATTCCGTATGTATTAGATCAGAATACCTATTATGGAAAAAGTGGTGACACGATTAATGTTGCTGTTTGTAATTATAAAGGTACACCTGAGGGAAGCACTTTCCGTATAGCTCTCGGTTTTGATGCAGGCGATGGCAACTTCGATGGAAATGTAAACATTCTCGATTTACAGACAATGCTTAATTACATGTTTGAGGAGTATCGTAATAAACCTTATAATTTCACTGCTTCCAATCTTTGGGAAGATGGTGTCATCAACGTACAGGATGCTGTCTGCTTGGTTAATTTACTTCTCGAAGCAGATCCATCTCCTCAACGAAACATTAATACAGCAAGACGAATCTCTACATCGTTGCATGATTCCGAAGCAACAGTTTATATTGCTGATGGTAAACTTATGATAAGTTCTTCTGTTCCAGTTTCGTCTTTTGACATTATAATTTCTACGAAAGAAGATTGCAAGGTTGTAGATGCTCTAGCACAAGCAGGTTTTACATGCACGGTTAAACACAATAGCAATCATACACATCTTATTGGATATTCTCTTAATGGTGCTACACTTCCTATAGGGCAGAATACTCTTTGCTATCTCAATGACGGTATTGTCACATATTCTATGTTAGCTGACTCAGAAGCTAATGAAATACAATCCTCATACGATGGAATAATGACAAGCATTCCATCTGCAAAATTCAACACTCAGCCCCAGACTGAAGTGTATAGAATATCATTGGATGCCAAGCATTCAATCGTTATTGATGCTTACGGCAAGAAGTTCTTTGTTAAAGATGAAAAATAAAGACAGATATGAAATATACAAAATCACTTTTCTTATCGCTCCTTATTATACTGATGTCATTAGGAGCTTATGCACAAACGAATCGACTTCACATTCCTGACTTGAAGATGTCAAGGGGTAGTGAGGCAACCTTATCTGTTTTCATGGACAATTCTGAAGATGTGACTGCGGTAGAATTAATCTTAGAGGTTCCAACTGGCTTTACAATTAATCCTGTGTCAGCCGTATTGACAGAGCGCGCTAAAAATCATCAGATGACCGCACGAAAACTGAGTAATGGACAATATAAGTTTGTTGTTTTGTCACCGAACAATGCATCAATAGAAGGAATTGGAGGACGGTTGTTTACTGTTCGCATAAAGTCACCAGACAATGTCACAGACGAAGGCAATTATCCATTGACTATTTCTTCAGCAGTAATGAGTGCAAAGTCTGGACAGAATGTTATACAACAGGCAGATGGCGGGGTTATTACAATTAAGAAGATGCCAAATCTGCATGTGGTTTCCCTTGATTGTTCTGAACCTGTTGCTGGTCAACCCCTGACTGTCAAATGGAAGGTTCGCAATGACGGGCGTGGCTCTACAGGAGATGCTTCATGGAAAGACTATATCTGGCTTGTTCCGAATATCTCAGTTGGAACCTCAATGGCAGGTTCCAAGTTATTGGATGCTGTAGATAACGTAACAGCTTTGTCTCCTGGTGAGAGTTATGATAATACCGTTAATGTAATGCTTAACGAACGAATCTATGGCAATTATGACTTAGTAATCACCAGCAATATGTATGGTGCTAATAATATCGACTTCACAAAAGCAGGTGGAACTGCTCCTGTTCCATACAACCCAGATAATGCCGAATATGGTTTCTTGATGGCAAAGGGTAACGTTTCATACGTTACTGTAGAAGAAGAAAACGAGTACGATGGCGAGAGCGACAACTTCTTCTATAAACACATCTATATTCAGGTTCCACCACTAGCTGACATTCAAGTTCCACAAGTTATTGCAGTGGTTGACAACAGTGACCCTGATATCAATCCTTCTCCTATCAATAGTGCAGGTTTGGCTTCAAGCAGTGCATTCTATTCGGGTAAGAAGATTAAGGTAACAGCTACTATAGCAAACAATGGCGGTGCTGATGTTAATGGAACTTCAATCGACAATATCTTATATATCAGCAATACCCCAGAATTAGATAGCGGTAAAACTCTTAGACTTTCAACTCACTCAATGAATCTTACTGTCAAGGCTGGCGATACGGTTACCGATGAGTTTACAGCTACTATTCCATACGATTGGCATGGAGACACATACTTCATTGTTGATGCTGATGTGAATGATAACGTGTACGAACTTGCTAATACTGCAAACAATTCTGGTGTCAGCGATTTGATTAACACGTTACTCACTCCTGGTGCAGACTTTGAGCCTTACAACCTACATGTTCCATATAGTATTTCCTCAGGGAAAAAGTTTGATGTTAGTTTTGCTGTACGAAACATAGGTCCAGGTGTTCCATTCAAAAACTCATGGAAAGACGAAATTTATATATCCTCCAAAAACTCCGGATTGGATGATTCAGCAAAGCAGATTGGAACTCATTGGCAAAGCGGTTCTTACAACTCGACCCCTGATGGCTATAAGTATCAAGGAGATAATTATAAAACCAATCATTCTGTGAATGTCAGTGGACTAAAGAACGGTACCTATTATATATATATAAAGGTTGATGCAGACAATTCAGTATTGGAATACGATGGCGAACAGAATAACATCATTATGTCCAAGGCTATTCAATTATCAGACCCTGACTTGACAGCAGAACTGATTTCAATTTCTGAGGAAACACTTTCAACCGATGGTAAGGTAGCCATCACATGGAAGCTGAAAAACACTGGTCCAGCAGATATTCAGAAAGCCACTGTCACCGACGGATTCTATGCCAGCAACAATACGAGTGGTTCCAATGCTGTCTGCCTTGGTACAGCCACCAATACCATTTCGATTAGTTCAGGAGGAGAAAAGAAACTACACACAAACATCACTGTTCCAAAGAACAATCAACTGAATGGCACAAGATATGTCTATGTAAGGACAAACATCGACAAAACTCTGACGGAAAGCAACACAGCCAACAACTCTTCGTCTTCTGTTGCAAAACTATTTGTCTATGCAGAAGATCCGACAACAGTGCAGGTGAACGGTACCAATTTGACCGTTTCAGGTTTGTCGGTAGCATCTACTGCTACACCAGGTGGGAACCTCACGCTCTCTTATAATATCAAGAATACTGGTTCGCTTGCTATTGACAAAGAAGTGAAACAGGGAGTATTCATTTCAAAGAGTAGCTACTTTGACTCTTCTGCAAAGGCTTTGTCAGTTGCGGGAACACTTCCAAACACAAATGGCCTTCAGGCTGGTGCTTCTGTTTCAGCCAATGTCAACATTAGCATACCTTCAAATATAAAGGGTGGACAATACTTTATCTTTGTTGTTGCCAATAATGACAAGGCATTGATCGAAAAGAAATACGATGACAATCAGGCAAAATCGCCAGTGTATATAAATGGTAACTTACCTAATCTGACGGCATCCAATCTTATTGTTCCTGCAACGGTTATGACATCCGAAAAGACCACAGTGTCTTGGACGCTCAACAACGTGGGAACTTGGAATGCTGAAGGTGTTACTTGTGCGGTTTATTTGTCAACGGATGCCACTCTTGACTATAACGACAAGCAACTTGCATCTGTTCGCTCTGGCAAGTTGGCCAAGAATGGTTCTGAAAACATGAAGGCAAGCATTGAATTGGCTGATAATGTTGTTGGGAAAAGATACATCATCGTGAAGGTCAATACCTCATACATCGAAGAAACTACTTCAGATGACAATATCGTATCACAACAGTTCACGGCCAAGCAGTCACCACTACCTGACCTCGCCCTTTCCAACCTATCTACTGAGGGAATACTTCGCGGAGGTCAACCTATAACCATCAACGCAAAGGTAACAAACAATGGCGACTGTGAAACACACTCTGACAAATGGACAGAGGTGTTCTACTTGTCTGAAGGCTATACGCTTGATGTCAACAAGGCTATTAAGTTAGGTAGTAAAACCCATGTGGGAACATTGGCCAAAAATGGCTCGTATGACATCAAGGCTGATTTCACGATTCCATCAACAGCCAAAGGATATTATGTGCTCTTTGCTGTTGCAGATGGTACTAACACCTTGACAGAAAAGAGCAAGGAGAATAACCAAACAAAGGTCGCTATCTATGTAGAAGACCCAAGCGACGCACCCGCTGATTTGGCTGTTACAAAGATGGCCGTTCCATCACGACTGATGGCTGGCGAGGCTATCACTATCAGCTACAACATTGCCAATCAGGGTGAATATGCGGCCAAAGGGAAACTCCGTGATGTGCTCTATATGTCAAAGGACAATAAGTGGGACGAAAACGATACCATGATTGGTGTGGTGAACGGTGATGTGAACATCGATCCTGCAACAGAGATTACCCGCACGGTAACAGGACGCGTAACGAACATGCCAGAGGGTAATTATTACCTCATCGTTCGAACCAACTCCACTCATGCTATTGCAGAGAGCGACTACGACAACAACCAAACCGTAGCACACTCAGCCAGCACTATTAACTTCCAAACCTTGAGTCTTGGCAGTTCCACAACTGTCAATACCTCAGGTCTGTATAAACTACCTTTGCATAGTGGACTCAATGGTAAGACTATCGGTCTTTATCTCACCACTCACGAAGGAACGTCAGCAGGTCTCTACGCTGCTTACGACCGTGTTCCTTCTACAGCTCGTTATGACCGTTCGGCAAGCGATATTGAAGCTACACAGCAGGAAGTTCTCATTCCTGATGTTCAGGAAGGTAACTACTATATCCTGGCACAGGATAATGAAGCTGTCAGTCGTAGCCTCAATGAGTTTGTGATTGATGGTGAACAAGAACTGGCAGAAACTTCAATGACACTCTCTGCCCGTGAGGTTCAGTTTGGTGCAACCTCTCTTAGCATTACTGAGGGAGGTACCAACGGATGGATTTCCACAGAAATACATGGAGCATTGCTCGACAGCATCATGGACTTCCGCTTAGCTCGTGAGGGCGAAATGATTCCTGCAGAGAGCATCACTTTCTACGACCAAACATCCTCGAAAGCGACCTTTAACCTGAACGATGCTGCAACGGGCATCTACAATGTCGTGTCAGAATTGCCAGATGGTACTCAAGCCACAATGCCTGACGGATTTAAGGTCGTTCCTGGAACAAACGTGGCATTAGGCGTAAAACTTGATGCACCAAAACAAACTCGTATCTCTGGATATGGACCTGTATCTGTAACATATGTCAACGCAGGAAATACCAACATCGTAATCCGTGAGTTACTTCTCACCATACAAGGCGGTCAACTCTCAACTACTATTGAGGGATTCAAAACAAATCCGCAGAGCGTTCTTCACATTCGTCCAGATGTAAAACAGGACAATCGTGGCTTTGTGGTAATACCTCCAGGAAAGCAGGAAACTGTCAACTACTACTTCTTGCAGACATCTGGATGGACATATTTAAACTTATACATCGTGAAATAAAAAAGAAAACAAGATATGAAGAAACTGAATTTGGATAAACCGCTCACACTCGAAAGACATCAAACGAGATTGGACTTTGTTCGCTTCATCGCGGTTTTCACTCTTTTGTGCTCTGTCTGCATCCTTTCTGTGAATGCACAGAACATCATTCGTCCAAAGATAGCAGGACCAAATGGTCTTTGGGTGAACAGCTATAATGGTGTGCTGTTTTTCGGACAGACAGACATGGAGACACAGAACTCTGCCATGCCTATGCAACTGCGTTTCTACTACAACAGTTCAGCCAAAGACACCAACTATGGTTATGGTCTTGGCTTCTCAGTTGGATATGAGATGCGTTATGAAATAGATAGTCTAAATAATGTTATCATAGAAACTGGTGATGGCCGTAAAGACACATTTACCCGTTTCGGTGATGATTTTGAATCTCCTGCTGGTGTGTTCAGCAAATTGACCTATAGCGGGGGAAAATATGTTCTTACGGAAAAGACAGGCGAGACCTACGAGTTTGCTGATGCTAACCATAAACGGCTAACTGCACAGACAGACCGCAATGGCAATCGAACCATACTGACCTATAGTATTGATTCTCTTTTGACTCAGATTCAGGATGCCGTGGGACATACCATTAACTTGGAGTACACCAACAAACTCCTTAGTCGTGCCTCTGCATCTTTCCATAACGGTAGTATTACCTACACCTACGACAGTAAGAAGCGCCTCACAAAGCGCACGGATGCCATGGGCTATACCACTGTATATGACTATGACCGTGAGAATCATCTTGACGAGATTACCGATGCCAACGGCCATAAGACCAATATCTTCTACAATGCCTCTGGTATGGTTGCTCGCATAAAGACAGATGTTTCTGACAAGTCTATCCGTTATGACGGCGACAAGACGGTATTCATCGACTATACAGAACCACAGAACCAATATAGCTATTATCGCTGGGATGAGAAAGGACGCGTAATAGAAAAGGTGGGGCTCTGTTGCGGCATACAGTCCACGCTGGAATATGACGAGGATGATAACGTCATCAAGCTTACTGATGCCAATGGTAATGCTACTACATACACATATGATGACCGTGGCAACATGCTATCTTTGACAGACGCTCTCGGCAACACAGAACGTTACACTTACGACCCAGACTTCAATCAGGTGACTTCGTTCTCCGACAAGAATGGCAACAACTACCGTTTTACTTACGACAATAAGGGTAACCTCACTTCGCTTAATGGTCCATTAAGCTTCAGCAACAGTTTTACGTATAACGACAAAGGCTGGCCGTTGACCACCACCGATACCAACGGAAATGTGACACGCACCACCTACAACGCTGATGGAACCACGCAGAAAGTGATGGATGCAGCTGGCTATACAACGACCTACACCTACAACACCTGCGGCAACATCACAAGCCTAACCGATGGGCGTAACAACACCACAACCTACGCCTACAACAAGAACAACCAGATAATCTCGCAAACTGATGCATTAGGAAATACAACCGCCGTCAGCTATGACAAGGTAGGCAACATCGTGCGTGTGAAAAATGCCAAGGACCAGATTCGTGCCTATACCTACGATGCTCTTGGCAACATGCTCACGCAGACCGACCCGCAGGGAGGCACTTATACCTACACCTACGACGGCAAGGGCAACGTACTTAGTGTGAAAGACCCAATAGGAAATGAACAGACCTTCACTTGGAATGAAAAGAACAAGTTGTTATCACAAACCAATGCAGAAGGAGAAACTACCAGTTATGACTACGATGCAAAAGGCAATCTGACAACCGTGTTTCAGCCTAATGGTAATGTGCTCAATTATTTTTACGACCGTTTAGACCGTATTGAACAATTATCCGACAACATGGGCCTCATCGCCAAGTACACCTATGACAGCAACGGCAACCAACTTACCGTCACCGACGGTCTCGACCGCACGATGACCTATACCTACGACGCACTGAACCGCCGCATTACCGAAGTTCTTCCCTCTGGTGCTACCACAAAGTATGAGTACGACGGAAATAGCAACCTGCTCATCGTCACCGACGCCAAGGGCAATGCCACCACCTACACCTATAGTTCGCTCAACCAGCAGTTAACCCACACCGATGCTCTCAGCGCCAAGACACAGTTTGAGTACGATGCCAACGGCAACCTCACTAAGGCTACCGACGCTAAGGGCAACGTCACCTCCTACGCCTACGATGCGCTGAACCAGAACACGGCCATCACCTTTGCTAACGGCCTCTCGCTGCAGTACACTTATGACGAGTTGGGGCGCGTTATCGCTTCAAAGGATCGTGCTGGACGCGAATTTAAGTACGCTTACAACGCTCTCGGCAATCTTCTCACTAAGACTTATCCTGATGGCATGACAGATAAGTACACCTACGATGGTGTCAGCCGTATGCTTTCCGCAATTAACAAGGATGCTACGGTCAACTTCACCTACGATCGTACAGGACGTTTGCTGAGTGAAACGCTGAATGGAAAAGTGACAAGCTATAGTTATGATATTGCCGCTGGGAAAAGGACATTGACTTACTCAAGTGGTATGAAAGTGGTTGAACAGCTAAATGCTCGTGATCTCATCACCTCCATCCAGCAAAATGGTAATGAGGTAGTGACGATGGATTACAATGCTGCAGGTCAGAAGATAAGTCAAGGATATGCCAATGGTATCACAACCACATACGGATATAACGAAAACGGCTGGCTAAAGTCTATCGTTGCCGACCACGACATTATAAGCCTCGAAATGGACTACGATGCCATCGGCAACATGACCCAGCGCCGCGACCTCCTCAACGCCGACCGCACCGAGAGCTACGGTTACGACGTCATCAGCCAGCTCACCTCGTTCAAGCGCGGCACCACCGTCGATAAGTCCTACCAGTTCGACCTCCTCGGCAACCGCATCAAGGTCTTGGAGAACGGTATCGCCACCAACTACACCTCCAACAACGTCAATGCCTACACCAGCATCACTGGCGTTCTCAACTTCACCCCGCAGTATGATGACAACGGCAATATGCTCAATGATGACAAGCACACCTACGCCTACGACTTCAACAATAAGATCGTCAGCGTCGATGAAAACGTCGGCACCTACAAGTACGACGCCCTCGGTCGTCGCATCGCTAAGAATAACACTTTATTCTTTTATATGGGCGACCAAATGGTGGAAGAGGTCACGAATAGTGTCACCACGTCGTATCTGTATGGCAATATCATCGACGAGGCTTTGCAGATGAAGAGGGGGGGGGATGTGTATTATTATCATACAAATCATCTTGGATCGACTTTAGCACTTAGTGATATAAATGGTTCAATAATAGAAAGGTACATCTATGATGCTTACGGATTACCAACGCTCTCTGACATAAACGATCAAATAATGAATCTCTCGTCAGTTGAGAACAGCATACTATTTACAGGTAGAGAGTATGACTCTGAATTTGAAGCTTATTATTATAGAATTCGCTTTCATCAACCATTATTAGGACGGTTTATGCAAAAAGACCCTTTCATTTATGTTGATGGTCTTAACGATAATTATTATGTACATAACAATCCAATTAAATATAAGGATTGTTTTGGATTATTTAAAATTAGCTTGGATAATGGGGGATGGATGTCTGACCAAGGAAGACATCGTAGTGGTAGGTGGAAAAAATACTATGAAGACCTAAAAAAATTATACGAATGCCTTCTTAATCGAGAATCATGCCGTGGAGGAGGAGGATCTGGTTGTGATGGTGGAAATAAACAAAAAAGTTCAGAGCCTAATTCAAATAGTATTTTTGGTAATGGTTTTACAAAAAAGGTTCATGACTATAATAAAGAATGGTTAGATTCCTATTCAAATATGTTACCAGACAATAAGTATCTGAATGATTGGTTTGCGAATATGTATTCATCAAATGAAACTAATCCGTATCTTACGTTTGGTGCAGAATTAGGAGCTGCTGTAGGCATTTCTTTTGGTGCTGCAGGCTTATTAGCTACAGGTGCAGAAGCATTGGGTATTCCTCTATCCGCAGACATTTCAATAGGAGCAGCATTTGAGGGATTAGGTAATGCAGCTATACGTGGATATGAATCAGTATCAAATGCTGTTTCATCCACTATGCGAGGATTTGGTTCTTTTATGAACCAAGGAGGATATTCTTTCCAATTTGCTCCATATTAACTTGTTAAAAAAATTATTGGACTATAATTGAAATAAAATTGAAAAAATAATAGATATAAAAGAACATTGTAATCCTTGCGGAATCTCCACCGACAAGAAAAAACAACATTTCGATGTTGTCAGAGCACTCCGATAAGAAGAACTTAAACAATTAAAGAAAAAATGAAAGATATGAAAAAAATATTATTATTTTTGTCTATGCTATTTTGTCTCACGACAGGAGCATTTGCACAACCCAATGGTAAATGCCCTGGCCCTAAAGGAAGTAACGATCCTTTGCCAGCCCCAGACCCAACTCACTGGCCTGTAGACAGCGTGAATCCAGAAGGCCAGCTCTCTTACGACCCCAACGAGGTCATAGGCCCAGAAGGCTATGATTCTGTGCGGTGGGTGAGCATCAACAATGTGCTGAACTATACCATCTTGTTCGAGAACGACCCTGAGTTTGCCACGGCAGCAGCCCAGAAGGTGGATGTGCGGTTCAAATTCCCAAATAAAGCATGGATGAAGGGCTTCGGCATAGATGGCTATAGTTTCTCTAATATGTCGTTTCCTGTGGCAAAGCCCTCAAATGCCTATCAGCAACGCATAGACTTAAAAGATACTTTATACTACTATGTTGACTTGATAGCAGGTCTTGATGTAGCCAAGCAACAAGGTTTTTGGACGTTCACAACCATTGATCCTGAAACGGGTTATGCCCCCATGCAAGCCGAGCGTGGTTTGTTGCCTGTGAACGACTCAACCCATGTGGGTGAAGGTGCAGTTACGTTCCAACTAAAGCCCTATGAAGGCCTGAACACTGGTGACACCATCAGTATCCAAGCCAGTATCGTATTTGACACCAATGATACCATTCCCACCAATCGCTGGACAAACAAGATTGATGCAGGAATGCCAGAGAGTAAAC
>JAEEGL010598023.1_pt1 | contig 14907 bp, 19 predicted proteins | sample 9134231 | NCBI WGS metagenome assembly JAEEGL01 (sample SAMN16246548, study PRJNA631951) | gut metagenome | biome: gut microbiome; feature: rumen; material: fiber-attached | host: Bos | place: Iran: Karaj | collected 2018-10
AACTCATCGACTTGATGGATCGCGCTGCACTAATCCGCCGCCTTTATGCCGAAAGTTCGGGGATGAAAATGCTCGTTAAGCCCGAAAAAATCCTCTTTATGTCGTACACGTCGTCAAGCTGCCATTCTATCACGTCGGGCACGTTGTCGAGCCGCAGATAGTCCTCCTTGCGGCGCACATATATGAAGCGCACATCGTAATCGCTGTCGGGGGACGCAAAGCCCCATGCCCTGCTGCCCGACTCTGCTGCATACAATATACGCACATTTTCCTTCTGCTCTATCTCCGTCAGTTTACGGAGTATCTCATCTTCTACAGTCATATATCCTCCCCGGGCAAAGCCGGCAGGCTGAGCCTGCACCCACCCGATACGCATTCGCACATAACACATTATACTATCCTCGGAAATGTTATTGGTTCAAAACGAATACGGGCAAAGCCGACGGTTACCCGCCGGGCAAAGCCCGGATTTACCCGATACGCATTTGCACATAGCCTTTCATATTATCCTCGGAGTCGGCAAAGCCGACGGTTACCCGATACGCATTTGCACAAAGCTTTTCATATTATCCTCGGAAGTGTTATTAGTGAATTATATAATCTTGGTCGTATGATAATAGAAAAAGCTGCTGTGTGTTGCACAGCAGCCACTTTTAGGTGAAACTCAGTTTACCTTCTCCTCGATGTAGGAAACGATGTCGCCGAGAGTCTTGATCTTCTGTGCATCCTCGTCGGGGATGTCGATACCGAACTCATCCTCAAGTGCCTGGATAAGATCTACTACATCCAGGGAATCTGCGCCGAGATCAGCAGAAATATCGGTAGTAAGCGAAAGTGCATCAGCATCAGCGCTGAGTACCTCTACAACAAGATCCTTTACCTTATCAAATATCATTGGTGTATCCTCCTTGAATCCTTCTGACCGGGAAGTTAATTTTCCGAAAACTCACCGATCGACCTGAATTTATTATATCGTGACTGGAGTAATTCGTCAATATCTTTTGCCATTTTCTCATTCAGCGATTTAGACAAAAATCTGTGGATATTTTCGGCTGTTATTTCCGGGTCGGTATGAGCGCCGCCCTCGGACTCCTCTATAACAGCCTCTGCCACCTTTAGTCTGACGGCATCCTCAGCCGTGATATGCATTATGTCGCAGGCTTCTCTTTCCTTCTGTGCATCCTTCCACAGCAGAGAAGCAAAGCCCCTCGGGGATATGACGGAGTATATGGCGTTCTCGAGCATCGCGAGCTCATCGCACACGCCCAGTGCCAGCGCACCACCGCTGCCGCCCTCACCGAGCACAACGGATATAACGGGCACGCGCAGCTGCATGAATTCGTACAGGCATCGTGCGATAGCCTCGCCCTGTCCTCTCTTCTCCGCATCCACGCCGCAGTATGCGCCGGGGGTGTCGATGAAGTTTATGACGGGTCTGCCGAACTTCTCCGCCTGATGTGCGAGCCTGAGCGCCTTGCGGTATCCCTCGGGATGGGGCATCGCAAAGTTTACCTCCTTGTTCTCGTACACATCTCTCCCCTTCACCTCTGCGATGATGGTGACGGGTATGCCGTCAAGCCTGCCTATGCCGCCGAACACTGCCTTGTCATCGCTGAAAAGGCGGTCGCCGTGCAGCTCATACACATCGGTGAATATCATGGGGATATAATCCTTTACCGTCGGTCTGTCGCGGTGACGTATCAGCGTCAGACGGTCGAAGGGTGTGAGCGTATCCATTATCCGACCTCCTTTCTGTGAAGACGGATAAGATGTGCTATGGTGCGGCGCATATTTCTCCGTTCAACTATCATATCCACAAATCCGTTTTCAAGCAGGAACTCTGCCGATTGGAAATCCTCGGGGAGCTGCTGCTTTATCGTGCCCTCTATAACTCGCCTGCCCGCAAAGCCTACGAGCACCTTGGGCTCGGCTATTATCACATCTCCAAGCGATGCGAAGGAGGCAGTAACGCCGCCTGTGGTGGGGTCTGTGAGCACCGTGATGTACAGTCCGCCCTCTTCCGAGAACTTAGCCGCAGCGCCGCTGGTCTTTGCCATCTGCATAAGGGATACCAGACCCTCCTGCATACGCGCGCCGCCGGATGCGGTGAATATGACGATGGGCAGCTTTTCCCTGCCTGCAAGCTCAAATGCACGGGTTATCTTCTCGCCCACCACGCTTCCCATGGAAGCCATCATGAAATGCGAATCCATCACTGCTATCACGCATTTCTCGTTGTGTATCGTGCAAGTCCCCGTGAGTACGGCTTCGGGAAGACCTGTCTTCTCTCGCAGCTCCGCTATCTTATCCTCATATCCGGGGAAGTCTATGGGATTGAGGGAGGTCATGCCTGCCTCTGTCTCAATAAAGCTGTCCTTGTCACAGGTCATCCTGAGGCGGTCACGGGCTGTCAGACGCGATGAATAGCCGCAGTTCGGACATACCTGCATATTCTCCTGCATGGTCTTTCCCGGGGTGGTCTTCTGACATCTCGGACATTTGAAGTCCGGATCCTTTTCCTCATTGTAGAATTTCTTGGTGACCTGTTTGAACAGTTCCTCCATGGTCATTGTGCCAACACGTCCTTGTATTGTATAAGATCACATCCCAACATATGTGTTGGAAGTGTTGAAAACATCTGTACGGCTCAGCTTTCGGATGAAAGCAGGGTATTCAGGTAATTGTTGTCATATGAGCCTTCGCAGAATACCGGGTCACGGATGAGCGAAAGATCAAAGTCAATGTTCGTATCCACGCCCTCCACGATAAATTCCGACAGCGCCCATTTCATCTTGGCGATGGCATCCTTCCTCGTGGGCGCGTGTACTATCAGCTTTGCGATCATGCTGTCATAGTAGGGAGTGATGGTATAGCCCTGGTATATCGCACTGTCTATGCGCACGCCCGGGCCTCCGGGTATGTGCAGGGCGCGTATCGTACCGGGTGAGGGACGGAAATTCTCCGAGGGAGTCTCCGCATTGATGCGGCATTCGATGGAATGTCCCCTTACAGCGATGTCTGTCTGCTTGAACGGCAGCGGCAGACCCGCCGCGATATTTATCTGGGCGCGTATCAGGTCAACGCCCGTGATCTCCTCTGTGATGGGATGCTCCACCTGTATGCGGGTGTTCATCTCCATGAAATAGAAGTTCTTGTCCTTGTCCACGAGGAACTCTATCGTGCCCGCATTGGTATATCCGCAGGTTATGGCAGCCGCCACTGCCGCACGTCCCATGCGCTCACGCAGCACAGGTGTCATGATGGGCGAGGGCGTCTCCTCGAGCACCTTCTGGTTCCTTCTCTGCAGCGAGCAGTCGCGCTCACACAGATGCACCACATTGCCGTGATTGTCCGCAAGCACCTGGAATTCGATATGCTTGGGATTTAGTATCAGCTTCTCCATGTATATGTCATCGCATCCGAAGAAGCAGCCTGCTTCAAGGCGGGCAGCCGTCATGGCAGCCTCAAGCTCCGCCTCGCTGTCCACACGGCGGATGCCTCTGCCGCCGCCGCCTGCCGATGCCTTTATCATCACGGGGTAGCCTATCTGTCTTGCGAGCGCCTTCGCACTTTCAAGCCCCTTGAGCACTCCGTCCGATCCGGGTATGACAGGTACGCCCGCATTCTTCATCGACATCTTTGCGTTTGCCTTGTCGCCGAGAGCCCTTATGGCGCGGGGCGACGGCCCGATGAATGTGATGCCGTTATCGGCGCACAGCTGTGCAAAGTCCGCATTCTCCGACAGGAAGCCGAAGCCCGGATGTATCGCATCCGCGCCCGTCATCTTTGCCGCTTCGATTATCGCTGCGGCATTAAGATAGCTGTCCTTGGTGGCGGGAGGGCCTATGCATACCGATTCGTCTGCTATCTGAGCGTGCAGAGAATGGCGGTCGGCGGTGGAATACACCGTCACCGCATGTATGCCCATCTCGCGGCAGGCGCGTATTATCCTCACGGCTATCTCGCCGCGGTTGGCAATAAGTATCTTCTTAAACATGGGTAAAATCCTTTATCAGCACAAGAAAGCGGCCATGCCGCTCTCTGAGCATTTATTCGTCACTTTATGGCAAACTGTATCTCTGCGCTGACGGCTCTCTCACCGTCTACCGTGCACATACCCTTGCCGTATCCCACAGGGCCGCGCACCTTGGTTATCTCTACCTCTATGCGGAGCCTGTCTCCGGGCACTACCTGACGGCGGAACTTTGCTTCCTTGATGCCGCCGAAGAAGCCTATCTTGCCCTTGTTCTCGGGAAGTGCGAGCATAGCAGCACAGCCTGCCTGTGCCATCATCTCCACCATGAGAACGCCCGGCACTACGGGATAATCGGGGAAATGTCCCTTGAACCAGAATTCATCGGGCTTCATGGTCTTGTATGCTACTACCCTGACACCCGGCTCCATCTCCTCTATCTCATCTATGAGAAGGAAGGGATCGCGGTGAGGGATGAGTTCCATTATCTGTTCCTTGTTGAGCTGCATATTATCTCCTATGTTAATGAGTATAGTAATGAATATCGGGTGGTCTCATTTGACCATCGCGGTAATCGCAGCTCGGTCTGCGGAGCTGCAATCGAAAATCGCACAGACTTAGGTCAGCGTCTCGCTGTCGACCGTACCGGCTCAAGGGGTGGCTGAAGGCTCAGCCTGCCCTATGACCTGTGTGGTCGCTGTGGGGTTTTCGGGCTTCTTGTACTTCGAGAAATCCATGCCCGATATATCCTGATCGGATGTGTAGCACGCCGTGGGCATCCCGTCGGTTATCATCACCGCATAGTATGAGCTCCACGCCTGTGATGATGCGCAATAGGAGAGATACTTCTCGAGATCCTCCTGCCTGCCGGTGTACTCCACATCTTCAAGCTCCACCTTTGAGATGTATACCCTGCCTGCGTACCGTCCCGAGGACATCTTGCCCGATTTGCCGGCACACATGACAGCATATTCTTCTGCGTATCCGAGAAGCTCCTCTGCGTTCTGATTTGCGTGCAAGAGGTTCACGGCGTACATCTGATCGTTGTATTCCTCGTTGGATGTGGTCTCCGAGGGAGCATCAGTCTTCGAGCAGCCCGCAAACAGCATCATAGCTGCGAGTGCTGCAGCTAAAGCCTTTTTATTCATTGGCATTTTCCTTAATTCGTTTTTCTGCCGACTACCATATCCTCGGGTATGTTCTTGAAGTCCACCGAGGAGATGTCGCTCTCGCTCCAGTAAGCAGCGGAGGGATTGCCGTTGTCTATCATGACAGCGTAGTAGCCGGAGGTCATGCCGTTGGTGTAGGTGTCAAAGGCAAGATCAAGGTCTGAGGACGATCCGTTGAAGGAAGGCGGCGTGCCTGCCTTGTCGAGAGTGCCCGCATATCTGCCGCTTTTCACCGTTACGCCGTTTGCCGCACAGGATGAGCAGTAGTTGACCGCATTCTGCATCACCAGCTCCGCATTTGAATCCGCAGTCATCTGACGCGCGTGATCCACCTGAGCCTGTGCATTTTCGGGGGTCTGTCCGCCGAAGCAGCCGGTAAGCAGCACAGTGCCGGCAAGAAGTATGATCTTTTTCATAGTATCCCTCTGTTATTCGATTATCATTATGGGCTGATCGTATTCCACGGTATCGCCGCTGCGTACAAGTATCTGCTTCACGGTGCCCGTGTATTCGCTCTTGATCTCGTTCATCAGCTTCATGGATTCTATTATCATCACCACGTCGCCCTTCTTCACCTTGTCGCCCACCTTGACGAAGGCAGGCTTGCCGGGGGACGGCGATGAGTAGAATGTGCCCACGATGGGAGAGCGCACCACGTTGCCCGATACCATCTTCTCGCGGGGAGCCGCAGAGGGAGCGGGAGCAGGGTCTGCAGAGAGAGCTGCAGGCTGTATGCTCTGACCGCCTGCGGGCGGGGGAGGCATGGGCGCACCCTTGATAGTGATGCTGTCACTGCCGTCCGAGAGAGTGATCTCGCACAGATGGCGGCTTGATATGATATCCGCCAGTTTTTCTACCACATCTGTGTCTATCTTACCAAATATCTTCATTCATCTTCACCATACTGATCTTTCGGAGTTATTCGTACTTCTTGAAGCACAGGCACGCATTGTGACCGCCGAATCCCAGCGAATTCGACAGTGCTGCCTTTATCTCGGTATTGCGCACGCCCTCTGTGCAGTAGTCAAGGTCACAGTCGGGGTCGGGAGTGGTGTAGCCGAGGGTCTGATGTATAAAGCCGTTCTCTATCTGGAGCGCCACAGCTGCCGCCTCAACAGCACCTGCCGCACCGAGGAGATGTCCCATCATGGACTTGGTGGAGTTTATCGCTGTCTTGTATGCGTGATCGCCGAGAGCGAGCTTTATCGCGGTGGTCTCGTACTTGTCGTTGAGGCCGGTGGAAGTGCCGTGAGCGTTGATATAGTCGATATCCCCGGGCTCAAGACCTGCTTCCTTTATAGCCATCGACATAGCCGCAGCTGCAGCCTCACCCGTAGGCGAGGGAGAAGTCATGTGATATGCATCTCCCGTAGCGCCGTAGCCTGCTATCTCGGCATAGATGTGCGCACCTCTTGCAAGTGCATGGTCAAGGCTCTCGAGCACGAGCATGCCGCTGCCCTCACCGAGTACGAAGCCGCCCCTGTTCTTGTCAAAGGGGGTGGAGCAGTGCTCGAGATCGTCCGAGCGGGAAAGTGCATGCATATTGTTGAATGCGCCCAGGGCAAATTCAACTGCCACTGCCTCTGCGCCGCCTGCGATACATACATCGAGATAGCCGTCCTTTATCTTGCGGAATGCCTCACCTATCGCATTTGTGCCCGATGCACAGGCGGTGGTGGTGCAGAAGTTCGCGCCCTTGAATGCGGGGTTCTTCATAGCCACTGTGCCCGCAGCCATATTGCCTATGGTCATGGGGATATAGAATACGGAGATCTTGTCGGGACCCTTCTCGCCGTATTTGATGCCTTCGTTTATGGTAAGGTCAAGGTCGCCCATGCCCACGCCTACGATAACGCCTGCGCGGTAGGGGTCTATGTCCGTGAAGTCGGAGCCTGCATCGACGAGCGCATCATGCGCCGCAGCCACCGCAAACTGTGTGAAGCGGGAGAGCTTGCGCACCTCGCGCTTTTCCACGCCGCATTCGTTTACCAGCTTGTCCGTGTCGAAATCCTCTACGGTAGCGGCTATCTTGACCTTGAGCTCCTCGCTTACCCTGTCGCCGAGCAGAGTGAATCCCCTGCGTCCTTCCCTGAGTGACTCGCAGAAGCTGTCAAGCGTGTTGCCTATGGGTGATACCACACCCATGCCTGTTATTACTACTCTCATATAAACACCTGTATCCTTAATTTGATAGGTCTGTCAAGACCCGCATCCTCTCTGTCAGATGGAAAGACCGCCTGCTATCTCTATTACCTGACCTGTTACATAGGAGGAATCCTCCGACGCGAGGAAGGATACCACAGAGGCTATCTCCTCAGGCTCGCCGTAGCGCTTCATTGCGATCATAGAGAGCATCTTCTGCTTCTGCTCCTCTGTCAGCTTGTCTGTCATGGGAGTGTGTATGAAGCCCGGAGCGACTGCGTTGCAGGTGACGTTGCGGGAGCCGAGCTCCTTTGCCACCGTCTTGGTCATGCCGATTATAGCCGCCTTGGATGCAGCGTAGTTCACCTGACCGGGGTTGCCGTATACGCCTACCACCGATGCAAGGTTGATTATGTGACCGTGACGCTGCTTGCGCATATACTCGGTGACTATCTTCATCATATTGAATACGCTCTTCTGATTTACCGCGATGACCAGATCGTAGTCAGCCTCGGTCATGCGTGCCATCAGATTGTCGCGTGTGATGCCTGCGTTGTTGACAAGTACGTCGATGCTGCCGAACTGTTCCTTCACGGCCTTAGCCATATCCTCGCACTGGCTGTACTTGGATACGTCCGCGATGAATACCTCGGCCTTTACGCCGAGAGCGCGCACCTTGTCAAGGATGTCGTTGTTCTCGAACATCGCCTCACTGATGTCGTTGAACGCGATGTCAAAGCCGTCCTTTGCGAGCCTCAGCGCGATAGCCGCGCCTATGCCGCGGGCAGAGCCTGTTATAAGAGCTACCATAGTGTTTCTCCTTTTTATACGTTTTGCTGTACCGTTTATCAGAGCGTTCTTCCGAGCAGCTTCTCAGCGCCGCCCATGATCTCCTCCACTATCTCCGCAGCGGGCTTGATGTCGGTTATCATGCCTGCGATAAGGCCGCAGAGCATAGAGCCTTCATCCACGTTGCCGTCTACAACGGCCTTGCGAAGAGAGCCTACCGTGAGAGCCTCAAAATCCTCCGGGGGAGCGGCATTCTTTTCCATCTCCTGCAGCTTCTTTGTGTAGCGTGACTTTATGCAGCGGCAGGGAGAGCCCGAATAGAAGCCCGTGATCTGATTGTCCGTGTCCTTTGCCTTGACAACGGCGTTCTTGTAGTTATCATGTATCTGACATTCCGAACAGGCAAGGAAGCGTGTGCCGAGCTGTACGCCGTCCGCGCCGAGCATGAACGCAGCCGCAACTCCTCTGCCGTCTGCGATGCCGCCTGCTGCGATAACGGGCACATCTGCGCCCACCGCATCAACTACCTGCGGCACGAGGCACATGGTGGTGTTCTGTCCGATATGACCGCCCGACTCCGTGCCCTCTGCTATGACCGCATCAGCGCCCGCCTTCACGAGCCTTCTTGCGAGAGCCACCGAGGGAACTACGGGGATGACCTTTATGCCTGCTTCCTTCCATGCGGGGACGTATACGCCCGGATTGCCCGCACCTGTGGTGACGAAGTTCACCTTCTCGTCTATCACGAGCTGTGCGAGTGCCTCCGCATTAGGGGACATGAGTATGATGTTCACGCCGAAGGGCTTGTCCGTAAGCTCCTTGCAGCGCCTTATCTGGTCGCGCAGATAGTCTATGGGAGCGTTGCCGCCTGCGATGATGCCTGCGCCGCCCGCGTTCGATACTGCCGAGGCAAGGGTGCTCTCAGCTACCCACGCCATACCGCCCTGCAGGAGCGGATATTTTATACCTAAAAGGTCGGAAACTCTTGACATAATATCTCCTTTGTAATGGGGTATTACTATTTGTATAATATCGCATCTGATATACAGATACTAATAATACTGAATGTATAATATTCTTAAATAATACAATTTGTATCAGAACTTCAGCACCGCAGCCGCCGAGGTAAGTCCTGCGCCGAAGCCTACGAAGCACACCGTCATGCCCTTTTTCAGCACTCCTCTTGTGACTGCCTCATCGAGTGCGATGGGTATGGAGGCGCTCGATGTGTTGCCGCAGTGGTCTATATTGGTGTAGAACCGTTCAAGGGGGATGCCCATGCTCTTTGCGGCTGTCTCGATTATGCGGATGTTTGCCTGATGCGGGATAAAAAGGTCTATGTCCGCAGGCGTGAGACCTGTGCCCTCAAGAGCATTCTCTACTGCACGGGGCAGAGCCTTCGTAGCAAAGCGGTATACCTCCCTGCCGTCCTGCACGAGCACGCTGTATGGCGCATCCGGATCGGACTCATCGTCTATATGCACCGGATCCTTCATGAAGGGATGAGGTGCGGGGCGCATCTTTGCGTAGAGATAGCGCATGCCAGAGCCGTCGCAGCTGAGCCACGAGGAGAAAAGACTGTCGGAAGCCCTGAGAAGTACCGCTGCAGCGCCGTCTCCGAAGAGTATGCAGGATGCGCGGTCGGTGAAGTCGGTTATGGCAGAGAGCCTTTCCGACGATACCACGAGAGCATACTTAGTGCCTGCCGAGAGGAATTTCTGCGCGATGTCAAGGGCATAGACGAAGCCCGAGCAAGCCGCAGCCACGTCAAATGCGGGACATCCGAGAGCGCCTGTCTCGCGCTGTATCACAGCGGATATCGTAGGGGAATGATAATCGCCCGTGACAGTGGAGCATATTATCACGCCTATCTCCGACGGGTCTATCCCTGCGCGCTCGATCGCCTGCTTTGCGGCACATGCCCCCATATACCAGGTGGGCTCGCCATTGTTCATATGCCGTGTGCTGATGCCTGTGCGGGTGCGTATCCATTCATCGTTGGTGTCTACGCAGCGTGCAAGGTCGTCATTTGTGACCGTGAGGGGAGGGAGAAAGCTTCCCGTAGCAAGAATGTCTATTCCTGTCATTTGTTCACCTCGTTTGGGTATATCTTGAATAATTAGCGAAAACATATTGAAAAACACTGCAAGATGTGTTATACTGTACTTATCGGGCAAAAGCCGCGCAAACGGCACAGATGCCTGCACATCCCCTGCCCGGGCATATCATATCGGGCAATGGATACGGTATCTCATGTCGTTTGATATAACTATATTATTATACTACATTTTACGTTTTAAGTCAACACATATAAAAAATTATTAGAGAAAAATTGCTGTGGCGAACACAGCACGGAAGGATGGCAGCAATGAAGACAGCGTTTCTTTTTTCGGGTCAGGGCTCTCAGGAGGAGGGCATGGGCACAGCCCTTGCAGATGCGGGATACAGGGATATATTCGATGAAGCATCCGAGGTACTGGGCTTTGACCTGCTTAGTATATGCCGCACAGGCACTGCGGAGGAGCTGGCGGTGACCACCGTATCACAGCCCGCTATCATGGCGGTATCCCTCGCAGCGGCAGAGGCAGCCCGTGACAGGGGCGTTGCTGCAGAAGCTGCTGTCGGCCATTCCCTCGGTGAATATGCCGCACTCGTATATTCGGGCATGGTCAGCCGCTATGACGGCTTCCGTCTTATCAAGGCCAGGAGCGAGGCTATGCAGCGTGCGGCGGAGAACTCCAGGGGCGGCGCTATGTACGCTGTCATAGGTCTCGGTGCAGAGCAGATCGAGCAGATATGCGAGGAGACTGAGGGCTATGTCCTTCCCGTCAACTACAACTCCCCCATACAGACCGTTATCGCAGGCGAAGAGGCAGCAGCGGCGGCAGCATCGGAGAAATGCCTTGCTGCGGGCGCGCGCAAATCCGTGAAGCTCAGCGTGGCAAGTGCGTTCCATTCTGCTCTGATGCAGAGCGCGGCGGATGAATTCATAGAATTTGCCCGCACGGTGAAGTTTGCCGCACCGAAGATCACGGTGATGTCAAATATCAGCGGTGAGCCGCTGGTATACGAGGGTGAGGATATGGCGGCAAGGCTCGCAAGGCACATCGTATCCCCCGTCAGGTTCGTGTCCGAGATAAACCGGCTCAACGCACAGGGCTATGAGAGATATATCGAATGCGGCCCCGGCAAGGTGCTGGCAGGACTTGTGAGGAAGACCCTCAAGGGCGTTACGATAATGAATACCGAGGAATTTCTTTCGCAGACAGAATCGCAGCAATAAGCGTAAATATACATCTTGTATAAAAACGCAAAAATATTACAAGTCATCTGCGCTCTATAACGGTCGGTATAATTCGTATATATTATACTTATTGTTGAACAGCTGCGGAGATAGCATAAAATAGATACATTTAAGGATATATTCATATGAAACATTACGGACTGCTCGGACACCCGCTGGGGCATACCATGTCGCCCCCCATACATGAGAGACTATCGCAGCTTGAGGGCATCGAGGCGGACTATACCCTTTTCGACATAGCGCCCGAAGACCTCCCGCGCCGCATGGATGAGCTCCTGCGGCTCGACGGCTTCAATGTGACCATCCCCTACAAGGGAGCGGTCATGGAATATATGGACGCACTCGATGACACGGCGCTTCGCTATTCCTCCGTCAACTGCGTATCCATAAAGGACGGCAGGGCTGTCGGGTACAATACCGACTGCACCGGCTTTCTGCGCTCTCTTGAGGCGGCAGGCGGCAGGCTAGACGGCAGAGTGCTCATGTGCGGCTGCGGCGGTGTAGGCCGCATGATAGCGGTGGAGGCGCTGCTCCACGGCGCAGACCTTACCGTATCGGTCAAGCGGGGCAGAGAGAGCACCGTTGACGAGGTAAGGAAGATCATGCAGGGCAGAGGGATGGACTGTGATATACACATAACCTATCCCGATGAGATAGACGGGTCGTTCGACACTCTCGTGAATGCCACGGGAGCGGGAATGTACCCCGATGTGGACGGATGTCCCGTAAGTGAGGATGTTATAGCCCGCGCGGGCTTTGTGTATGACGTGATATACAATCCCGAAGAGACCAGGCTCATGAGCATCGCACGCAGGCATGGGATAACTGCGGCCGGCGGCATGGGGATGCTGGTGTATCAGGCAGCAGCAGCACATGAATACTGGACAGGCGCAGAATATGACGAGGCGGACATAGACAGGCTCATAGCCGATATGCACCGTATGATGATATGAGGCGCGAGCTTGGAGGCGGCACGGTTCTGGCGCCGGTGCCTGCCGTACTTGTGACCTGCGCATACGAGGGCAGGGAGAATGTATTTACTGCGGGCTGGACAGGTATAGTCAACACCCGTCCGCCTATGGCGTATGTGTCGGTAAGACCCTCCCGTTTCTCCTATGATATGATCGACAAGTCCGGGGAGTTCGTGATAAACCTCACCACGAAGGAGTTTGTGCGGGCGGTGGATATATGCGGCAACAAAAGCGGCAGGGACACCGATAAATTCAAGCTCTGCCGGCTCGACACAGTACCCTCGGAGAAGGTCGGGTGTCCTATACTTGCGGCATCGCCCCTCGCCCTTGAATGCAGAGTCAGACAGCGCACGGAGCTTGGCAGCCATACCATGTTCATTGCGGATATAGTGGGGATGAGCGCGGATGAGCGCTTCCTCGACAGCAAGGGCAAGCTCAATCTCGAGCAGGCAGGGCTCATAGCATACGCCCACGGGCAGTATTCGTCACTGGGCAGAGGACTTGGCAGGATAGGCTATACTGTCAGGAAAAAAGGAAAGAGAACATGAAGAAGATCTTAGCGGCGGCGATGCTCATCATGCTCACCGCCTGTACAAGAAAGGCCCCTCTCAAGGCGGAACAGATGCACGGGACATGGATCCGTGAATCCGGGAGCTGCACAGCGGAATGGGTCTTTGAGATAGACGGCACCTATCGTGAGAAGGTCACCGAGGCCGAAGAGGACTTCGAGATGAACGATACGGGCAGGTATGAGGTGGAAGACGGCAAGCTCGTGGTCAAGTACGATACCTACGGCTCGCAGGCGGAGTACACCGTCGATATCGAGGATGATACCATGACATGGACAGCCGGTGACACCAAAATGGTGTTCAAGAAAAAGAAATGATGCCCGATGTACACGCTCACTACACCGATCCCGCATTTGATGCGGACAGGGACAGCGCTCTCGCAGAGGCGCTGGAGTCCTGCTCATATATTATAAATGCGGGCTGGGATGTGCCCTCGTCGGCAGCCGCCCTTGCCCTTGCCGCAGAGCATGACAATGTGTATGCGGCGGTCGGGATACATCCGCAGTATCACGGTAGCAGCGATGATATAGCGGCGATGGCGGGCAAAGCCGCCGCCATCGGTGAAACGGGGCTTGACTACCGCAGGGCGGATATGGAAGAGCGTCAGCGTCAGAGGGATATGTTTGAACGGCATATAGAAATTGCCAAAGAGTATAATGTACCGATAGTTATACATTGTGTAGATGCGTGGGGAGATATGCTCGGCATACTGCGGCACTATCGCCCGCGATGCGTGCTCCACGGGTTTTCGGGCTCGGCGGAGACAGCACGGGAAGCGGCAGGGCTCGGTGCATATATCAGCTTCGGCGGCAGGGCGACATACCCGGCGGCGAAGAAGGCTCACAGGGCAATAGCGGCAGTCCCGCGGGACAGGCTCCTGCTCGAGACGGATGCGCCCTATTCCCCGCCGGTGCCGTACAGCGGGCGATGCGGCGGGAATATGCTCGCGGCCACCGCGGAGTTTGCCGCAGGGATAATTGGCATCACCGCAGCGCAGCTTGAGGACATCGTGTCCGCCAATGCATCGGCGCTGTTTGGAATAAACATATAGTATATTGTTTTGCTTGATATACAAAATGTAAATGAGGTCATCTATGTTTTACAACTTAAAGGGAAGATACGCGCCTACGGTCGTAGCGGCCAACTTCATAATATGCGGCTTTGTGGGCTGGATGTATGAGACAGCGCTCACATCGCTGGTGTTCGGCAGATTTGCGGAGCGCGGCGTGCTCCATGTGCCGCTGCTCCCGATATACGGAGTGTTCGCGCTTGTCCTTCCCTTGTTTTTCAACCAGGAGACACCGTGGCCGAAGGTGTTCGTGCTGGGAACGGTCGGAGCGACCGTATTCGAGCTGATAGCGGCGTTCCTGACGGAGGCGGTGTTCCACCAGCGTCTGTGGGACTATCTTGACTGGCCGCTCAACTTCTTTGACGGCAGGATATCGGTAGGTTCAAGCCTGATATTCGGCGGCATGATCGTTCTGTTTATAAAGGCGATCGAGCCCCTCACGGGATATATGCGCAAGAACGGCGGCAGGCTGTTCGACATCGCGGTACTGATGGTAGCAGTAGGCGCGATCCTCGGTGAGGTATATCTCTCAATGGGTTGACGCCCGGATGAAGAATGCAGGGGACTTTCGCATGAAAGTATACCGGTCTTTGATGCGGATGCAAAATGATTTCAATAGATCCGCTCTATGAAGATCAATTATCGACATGCGGGATGAAATGTCCTAATTGCGGATGGGGATGGGTAACAACATATTGTCCACCCATACTCACAGACGAGACGGTCTATGAAGTAAGTGTTTTAAAGCAAAAGTCGGATATTTCCATCATAAAAGCTTTGTCTAAGGCGATGAACTGCAATTTGCTCCAAGCAAGAGATATTTTGATAAATGCTCCTAAGATCGTTTGTCGCGGAAAGGCGCTTGAAGTAAAAGGCATAAAAAAAGATATTTACGGAAAACAATGTATAGTTCTTTATTTC
>JAEEGL011545766.1_pt1 | contig 14907 bp, 6 predicted proteins | sample 9134231 | NCBI WGS metagenome assembly JAEEGL01 (sample SAMN16246548, study PRJNA631951) | gut metagenome | biome: gut microbiome; feature: rumen; material: fiber-attached | host: Bos | place: Iran: Karaj | collected 2018-10
CAGATTGGGGGAGAGATAAAGCATGACTCCGGCCGAGACCAACGGAATGCTGACCAGCAGGTACACGAGACGCATGACATAGGTCTCCGGAGCCGGCAGGAAAAAGAGCATTGCAGAAGCAAGATTCACCAGCTGTCCGAACAGCAGTGCGGCGACAACCTGCAGTAGCATGGCGGGTTTGAAATCCCTTCGGAGGACAAGAAACTCTGCCACCAGGTACAGGCAGAACACCGCCGTTGTGCAGTTGCCCAGATTCACAAAGGAAGGGGCCCCGGCGGAAGCGCCGATCTGATACAGAACGTTGCCGAGAGAACTGACGGGCGTGACGCCCAGAGCGGAGCGGGAAGAGAACACCACGCCGATGGCCATGATGTAGAGGCCGAGGACATAGATGAGAAGGCGCTTGCCCCACACGAGAACGGGGCGGGATCGAGTATTCATTGGTTTCTCACTTTCTGGATTCACTGGAATGATTCTCAATTCTATCGGAACCGCCGGAGGATTGCAAGGGAAATCCTGCACCTATCTGAATCAGATGGATAATGATGCGGAATGTATATGCACGGGATGCCGGTGTCCGGGAGGACAGACTGATGGTCCTGGAACCCCTATTACCGGACAAAGAGGCATCGGAATAGAAAAGCCCCTGCTTTCCCCAAGGGGGAGGCAGAGGCTTTTTGTCACTCCTTGACGATTGTTACGGAGGTGATCACCGGCTGCTGGTCAGGAGGGATCGTTCCGTTGTTGTCCGTAGGTTCCGCGTCTGCGGCGATGGCGTCGACGACTTCCATGCCGTCGGTCACGTACCCGAACGCGGCGTACTGCCCGTCAAGGAACGTGGAATCCTTCTGCACGATGAAGAACTGGGAGCTCGCCGAGTCGTAGGAGCGGTTGCTGCGTGCCATGCTGATGGCGCCTCTCGTGTGAGACAGGCTGTTCTTCACGCCGTTGGCCGCGAACTCGCCCTTTATCGTCGTTCCTGACCCGCCGCTTCCGTTTCCGGAGGGGTCGCCGCCCTGAATCATAAATCCCTCCATGATGCGGTGAAAGGTTAGTCCGTCATAGAAACCGCTTTCGGCAAGCGAAACAAAGTTGGCGCAGGTGATGGGAGCGGACTTCTGGTCCAGCTGCACGGTGACGGTCCCGTAACCGGCGATGTCGATGACGGCGGTATAGGTCGCTTTTTTGTCCAGACCGTTCGAATTGCCGCAGGCGCTCAGCGTCAGCATCAGCAGCAGCGCCAGCAGGAGAGCGCAGACGCGCCCCGAAGATACTTTGTGTTTCATGGTGTTTTTCCTCCTGGGATCAGATCAAAGAGTATAGGTGACCGACGGTGCGCAGGCGCCGACCTGGTTCTCGCCTCCGACGACGCAGTACGATCCGCCTTTCAGAACGTCGTCGATGACGTCCGCCCACTGCAGTAGCTGCCCGGGAGCGGCGTTCAGTAGTTCCTCCCTTATGCGGCAGCGGTCCTCCTGCGTCAGTCCGCGCAGATAGTGACTGTCAGATACGGCACCTTTCGCGCTGGGGCTCAGAAGAGGGGAGGCGTCTCCTACGGCGCCGATGGTATACGCGAGAAGATCCGGCTCCTGTTTCAGGTAATCCCGTAGGAACTGACCGCAGGAGAGGAAGGTCTGAAGCGAACCGGCGCAGTTCGGGTCACGGTAGGAATAGCAGAAAACAGGACCGGTGTTCCGGATGGCGATGCCGGTGCCGTAGGCACCTCCGCGTACACGGACGGCGTTCCAGAGGTGGCCGAGGCTGACGATCTTTTCCGCGAGCGAAGCGGCGCCAGAGTAGGATACGCCGGTGCCGGCAAAGGTGCCGCCGAGCACGGCGAACCCGATATCCGCCGGAATGAGGATACCCTCCGTACTGCCTGCCTCGGGGACGATGGATGCGGGCGCCGTGCACGGCGCTCCCGCCGGAAGAGCCTGACGAAGGAAGCGCGCGGCCTTTGCGGCAGAGTCGTCTGACTCCCCGGTCACGCTTACGGTCAGCCTTGCGCCGGCCGCGGTGTTCTTCAGAAGGGAGGAAAGACGGGAGGCGGTCTCCCGCAGCGTTTCCGGATTCTCCAGCGTGCGCAGGAAGCGGTAGTAGTCAAAACGGGACGAGCGTTCACGGATGGTGTCTGCGGAGGAAAGAGGGGCAAGGACTCTGCCGACGGCGACGGCGTGCCCCGCGGTGACGATCCTCTCGAACAGCTGCTGCCGCCGCTGAGGGATCAGTTCGGAGATCTCCGACATCGCGCCGAAATCCGTCTCCGTAAGGATCTCCGTCACCAGTTCCAGCGCCCGGTCGAGATCTTTCTCCAGAGCGCTGAAGGAGACGGTGAACTTGCAGCGGAACGCGCTGCGGTCTTCGTGTTCGCGTTCAAAGGAAGCGAGAGAGAAAGCGAGGCTGCCGCTGACCAGCTTCGCCAGCACGGAGAGTTCCGACGCCGAATGGCGCGCTGTAGGCAGCCGGCTCAGCAGATCGGCGGCAAGGCTGAGGGCGGAGATGTCTTCCGGCGGAACGTCCTCGGCATCGAAGAACAGGGTGACGTAGACGATTCCGTTGGTGCTGATGCGGTGAAGGAGCAGGGGGATCCCGCTGATTTCCGCAGACTCCAGGGGCAGAGGCTCCGGCATCTGCCGGATATCCTCCCAGGTGAGCCGGGGCAGGGTGGCCAGCTGTTCGGGACTGTCCTTGCTGGTCTGCCATGCGACCAGTTTCTCCTGCTGCCGCTGCTTTTCCCCGCGTTCCTTTTCGGACCATGCGCTGGTCTCCCCGGCGAGCCGCGCGGATTCCCGGTCCCTGCGGGCCTGTCCGCAGGAGGGGACGGGATGCAGGAGAACGGTGCATCGATGGGGGTTGTCCGCGAAGACGTCGTGCAGTAGGCGTTCGAAATGACCGTCCTTCATTTTCTCCCGCAGGTCGTCGAACATCGTTCCGATCTCGAGATTGTCCTCCGGTTCTCCTCCGTACTGCCAGCTTCCAAGAGCGAGGAACGCATTGGCCAGCCCGGGAGGAAAGGAACCGTAGTCGCGTTCCCGCATACGGAATTCCAGACGCGTGAGCTCCGCCATCAGGCGTTCCCGGTCCAGCCCGTCCGCCTGATCTTTCAAGACCTGTGCAATCGTCCGGTCGACGGCTTCAAGATTATCCGCGGAGACGCCCGTGACCTGGAGATAGAGCCAGGGCTGTATCATGTCGTCCATCAGCTGCAGCTGGACGTCCTCGGCCAGCCCGGCGTCAAGGATCGCACGGGTGAGGGGGGCGTGATTGTTCGCAGCCAGATAGGAGGAGAGGATTCTCACGGCAGTCAGGCGCTCCTTCTGGTCGAAGGAGCCCGCGGCCAGTCCGCGGGCGAAGCGGTGCTTCGTCATCTGGTCGGCGCTGCCGGGCTCATAATCCACGTGGACGACGCCCCCGTCGACCGGAGCCTGCAGGGGAGAGGGCGGTATCCGCCCGGTATCCTTCCTGCCTTTCAGATACACGCCGTCCAGCAGGGAGAGGACTTTCTCCAAGGGAACGGATCCGTCCAGAAACACAAAGGCGTTGGAGGGAGAGTAGTATCTGCGGTGGGCGGAGATGAAGGCTTCCGGTGTCAGATCTGGGATATGTTCCGGATCTCCGCCGGAGACGAAGCGATAGGACGTATCCGGAAACAGGCCGCGGTTCAGCGCGTTGACGGCCAGCTCGTCCGGATCCGCGAAGGCTCCTTTCATCTCGTTGAAAACGACCCCGCGGTACTCTGCAGCGCCGTCCACGCTGAGCTCGTAGTGCCATCCCTCCTGGCGGAAGATCTCCGGCTTTTCATAGATGGCGGGGCAGAAGACCGCATCAAGGTACACGCTGACGAGATTCATGAAATCCGCCTCGTTGCGGCTGCATACGGGATACATGGTCTTGTCCTGGAAGGTCAGGGCATTCAGGAAAGTGTTCAGGGAGCTTTTCATGAGCTCGACGAACGGCTCCTTCACCGGGTAGCGGGAGGATCCGCAGAGAACGGAATGCTCCAGGATATGGAACACGCCGGTGTCGTCTTCAGGAAGAGTGGTAAAAGCGACGGCAAAAGTCTTGTTGTCGTCCGGACGGTCGAGCCAGGCCAGATCGAGGCCGGTGGCGCGGTGGATCATCCGGTACAGCCGGCCGGACAGCTCGGGCACCGGAACTTCGCGGGTCACTTCGAATCCGTAGGTATTCGCGCAGCTGAGCATGGGAGACCTCCTTGAAACTGTACTTGCGGACTATTATACCGCGAATCCGCATTTCGTCAAAGGGCGGGAATTCGTGGAAATCTCCCGGTGTAAAGAAAAAACACCGGGAAAAACAAAAAAATCCGGCCGGGACCTGTTGACACAGGGGGCAGGATTTGATAAAATTAAGCGCTTATAATCGCTATGAGTGTGCATAGATACCCATCATGCATTTCTGACTGCATTGTACCATACGTTTTGCCAATTGCAACAGGGACAAGAACGAAAGATACAACGGCGCCGGGAGTGTTATATTGGGCGGAGATTCTGCAGAAGGAGTGAAGCAAGTGCCGCAAAAACAGATGTACGGCAAGACCGAGCGCATGAGTTTTGCCAAGACCAAGGAGATCCAGCAGATGCCGGACCTGCTCGAGATCCAGAGGGACTCTTATAAATGGTTCCTCGACAAAGGCCTGCGGGAGGTATTCCGCGATGTGGCCGGGATCACGGACTATACCGGGACGCTGGAACTGAGCTTCGTCGACTACTCGATGAAGGACAAGCCGAAATACAGCATCGAGGAGTGCAAGGCCAGGGACGCCACCTACGCGGCGCCGCTGAGAGTGACCGTGCGCCTTCTCAACCGCGAGACGATGGTCATCAAGGAGCAGGAGATCTTCATGGGCGATTTCCCGCTGATGACCGCTTCCGGGACCTTCGTCATCAACGGCGCGGAGCGCGTCGTTGTTTCCCAGGTCATCCGCAGCCCCAGCGTGTACTATGAAAAGAGAGTGGACCAGAAGACGGGCGTTCCCTGCTTCGCCACCACCGTCATCCCGTACCGCGGCGCCTGGCTGGAGTACGAGACGGATTCTTCACTTACCTTCTACGTGCGCATAGATAAAAACCGCAAACTCCCCGTCACCTGGCTGCTCAGAGCCATGGGCAAGCGGACGGACGAGCCCTATACCTGGCTGTCCGCCAGCGGCGCCGAGACCGGCGCCGTGACCACGGAGCAGCTCAAGGAGATGTTCGGAGAGGACGAGCGCATCAACGCCACGCTGGAGCGGGACAACTGCCCGACCCGTGATGAGGCGCTTATCGAGCTGTGCCGCAGGCTGCGCCCCGGCGATCCCCCGACCCTTGACAGTGCCGAGACGCTGGTCTACAACCTGTTCTTCGATCCCAGACGGTACGACATCTCCGCCGTGGGACGCTTCAAGTACAACAAGAAACTGGCGCTGTGGCCCCGCATGATCGGCCACGAGCTGACGAGACCGGTCACCGATCCCATGACCGGCGAGATCCTGGCGGAAGCCGGCGAGGTGATCGACCGGCAGAAGGCCGAGATGCTCGACCGGAAGGGCGTCATCGAGTGCTGGATGAAGGCGGACGACAGGGAAGTGAAGCTCTTCTCCAACGGCATGGTCATCCTGAAGGAATTCGTGGATTTCGATCCCGAGCAGGAGCTGGGCATCAAGGAGAGAGTGCGCTGGGTCGTTCTGAAGAAGCTTCTCGAAGAGTATGAGGGAGATCCCGAGGGCCTGAAGGAAGCCATCGACGAGCAGCGGGACGATCTGATCCCCCGCCACATCATTCCCGACGATGTGTTCGCCTCCGTGAACTACCTCAACGGGCTGGCGCACGGATTCGGTAGCGAGGATGACATCGACCATCTGGGCAACCGCCGCATGCGCTGCGTGGGCGAGCTGCTGCAGAACCAGTTCCGCGTGGGCTTCTCCCGCATGGAGCGCGTCATCCGCGAGAGAATGACGCTTCAGGACATCGACCAGATCACTCCGCAGTCCCTGATCAATATCCGGCCGGTGACGGCAGCCATCAAGGAGTTCTTCGGATCTTCGCCTCTGAGCCAGTTCATGGACCAGACCAATCCTTTAGCCGAACTGACGCACAAGCGCCGCATCTCCGCCCTCGGCCCCGGCGGCCTGTCCCGCGAACGCGCCAGTTTCGACGTCCGTGACGTTCACTATACGCATTACGGGCGCATGTGCCCCATCGAGACGCCCGAAGGTCCGAACATCGGCCTGATCTCCTACCTGGCCTCCTATGCCCGCGTGGACGAGCACGGTTTCCTGATCTGCCCGTACCGCAGAGTGGAGAAAGGGACCTGCCGCGTCACGGACGACGTGGACTACCTCACGGCCGATATGGAAGAGGAGTTTATCGTGGCCCAGGCGGCCGAGCCTCTGGATGAGAACGGATGCCTGAAGAACAAGCGTATCACCTGCCGCCACCGCGACGAGATCGTCGAGGTCGACCGGGAGCGCGTGGATTACGTGGACATCTCTCCCCGGATGATGGTCTCCATCGCCACGGCGATGATCCCGTTCCTGCAGAACGACGACGCCAACCGCGCGCTGATGGGCGCGAACATGCAGCGTCAGGCGGTGCCCCTGATGACCACGGAGGCGCCCATCGTCGCCACCGGCATCGAGCACAAGCTGGCCATGGACTCCAACGTCATGATCCTGTCGGAGGGCGACGGCGTCGTGAAGGACGTTTCCGGTACGAATGTGACGGTCGCCTACGACGACGGAGAGGTGAAGGATTATCCTCTGACGAAGTTCGCGCGCGCCAACGCCGGAACCTGCGTGAATCAGCGGCCGATCGTGAACCGCGGCGACAGAGTCGCCAAGGGGGACGTCCTGGCCGACGGCCCCTCCACCAGCCAGGGCGAACTTTCCCTGGGAAAGAACATCCTGGTCGGTTACATGAACTGGGAGGGCTACAACTATGAGGACGCCGTTCTGCTCAACGAACGGCTGTGTATGGAGGACGTTTTCACGTCCATCCACATCGAAGAGCATGAGATCGACTCCCGTGACACCAAGCTCGGGCCCGAGGAGATCACCCGGGATATTCCCGGCGTGGGCGAGGATTCCCTGAAGTATCTGGACGACCGCGGCATCATCTGCATCGGCGCCGAGGTGCACGCCGGGGACATCCTGGTCGGCAAGGTCACTCCGAAGGGAGAGACCGATCTGACGGCGGAGGAGCGTCTGCTCCGCGCGATCTTCGGCGAGAAGGCCCGCGAAGTCCGCGATACCTCCCTGAAGGTGCCCCACGGCGAGAGCGGCGTCGTTGTGGACGTGAAGGTGTTCACCCGCGAGAACGGCGACGAGCTGCCTCCCGGAGTCAACCAGGTCGTCCGCTGCTATATCGCCCAGAAGAGAAAGATCAGCGTGGGCGACAAGATGGCCGGACGTCACGGAAACAAGGGCGTCGTGTCCCGCATCCTTCCTCAGGAGGACATGCCCTATCTGCCGGACGGCACGCCGCTGGATATCGTGCTGAACCCCCTGGGCGTCCCGTCCCGTATGAACATCGGACAGGTGCTTGAGGTCCATCTGGGCTACGCGGCCAAGGCGCTGGGGTGGAAAGTGGCGACCCCCATTTTCGACGGCGCCAACGAGAAGGATATCCGTGACACACTGGTGCAGGCCGGCCTGAGCAGCGACGGCAAGAGCATCCTGTACGACGGACGCACCGGCGAGCAGTTCGACAACCCGGTCACGGTCGGATACGTGTACTTCCTGAAGCTGCATCATCTGGTCGACGACAAGATCCACGCCCGTTCCACCGGAACGTACAGCATGGTCACCCAGCAGCCGCTGGGCGGCAAGGCGCAGTTCGGCGGACAGCGCTTCGGCGAGATGGAAGTGTGGGCGCTGGAAGCCTACGGCGCCGCGTATACCCTGCAGGAGATCCTGACGGTAAAGAGCGACGACGTGAACGGCCGTGTGCGCGCCTACGAAGCCATCGTGAAGGGACACAATATCCCGACGCCCGGCGTGCCGGAGTCCTTCAAGGTCCTGATCAAGGAACTGCAGTCCCTGTGTCTGGACGTCCGCGTCCTGGACAAGGACGGCCAGCCGATCGAGTTCAAGAACGACGACGATGACGATATGCCCGTCTCGTTCCGCGAGCGCGAGTATTATCAGGCCGACGACAACGAGATCACCGACGCCGGATATACCATCGAGGATATCGAGGATCATCTGGACGATGATCCGGACGGCCTTCCCGCAGAGCTGAATGACCTCCTGGGAGGCATCGCCGAGGCGCAGGAGGACTATAACGAGGGCGAGGAGGAATAAGATAATGAGTTATACACCGTTTGATTCTGTTCAGATCAGTATTGCTTCTCCCGAAACGATCCGCAGCTGGTCCTACGGCGAAGTAAAAAAGCCGGAGACCATCAACTACCGCACCCTGAAGCCCGAGCGCGACGGCCTGTTCTGTGAGCGCATCTTCGGGCCCACCAAGGACTGGGAGTGCCACTGCGGCAAATACAAGAAAATCATCTACAAGGGCAAGATCTGCGACCGCTGCGGCGTCGAAGTCACGAAATCCAACGTCCGCCGCGAGCGCATGGGCCACATCGAACTGGCGGCTCCCGTCTCGCACATCTGGTATTTCAAGGGCATCCCGTCCAGAATGGGACTTCTTCTGGACATCACGCCGCGCATCCTGGAGAAGGTGCTGTATTTCGCCGCGTATATCGTGATCGATCCCGGCATCACGCCTCTGCAGAAGTACCAGATCCTTTCCGAGAAGGAATACAGCAATATGCGCGAGCGCTATGAGGACGATTTCCGCGCCGGAATGGGCGCCGAGGCCGTCCGCGAGCTGCTGGCGGATATCGACGTGGAAAAGCTTTCCGAGGAGCTGCGGGAGGAGATCAGCACTTCCTCCGGTCAGAAGAAGGCAAAGCTGCTCAAGCGCCTGGAAGTGGTGGATGCGTTCCGCCTGTCGGGCAACGATCCCACCTGGATGATCATCTCCGTGCTGCCGGTCATTCCTCCGGACATCCGTCCCATGGTCCAGCTGGACGGCGGCCGGTTTGCCACGAGCGACCTGAACGATCTGTACCGCCGCGTGATCAACCGCAACAACCGTCTGAAAAGACTGCTCGAGCTGCACGCGCCCGACATCATCGTCAGAAACGAAAAACGCATGCTGCAGGAAGCGGTGGACGCCCTGATCGACAACGGCCGCCGCGGCCGCGCCGTGACCGGCGCCAACTCCCGCGCGCTGAAGAGCCTTTCGGACATGCTGAAGGGCAAGCAGGGCCGTTTCCGTCAGAACCTGCTGGGCAAGCGTGTCGACTACTCCGGACGTTCCGTCATCGTCGTCGGCCCCGACCTTAAGATCTATCAGTGCGGCGTGCCGAAGGAAATGGCCATCGAACTGTTCCGCCCCTTCGTCATGAAGAAACTGGTGGAGGATGGAGTGGCAAATAACATCAAATCCGCCAAGAAAATGGTGGATAAGGCGCGCGCGGAAGTATGGGATGCGCTGGAAGTGGTGATCAAGGAACATCCGGTCCTTCTGAACCGCGCTCCTACGCTGCACCGCCTTGGCATCCAGGCTTTCGAGCCCATCCTGGTGGAAGGCCGCGCCCTGAAGCTGCATCCTCTGGTATGTACCGCCTATAACGCCGACTTTGACGGCGACCAGATGGCCATCCACGTGCCGCTCAGCGCCGAGGCGCAGGCGGAATCCCGCGTGCTGATGCTCTCTGCCAACAACCTGCTGCATCCGAAAGACGGCCAGCCTGTCACTGTGCCGACGCAGGACATGATCCTCGGCTCTTACTATCTGACCTATCTGCGCATCGGCTCCACGGAGAAGGGCGCCGAGGAGGTCTACGTGACCGAAGCCGGAGACACCGGCCTGCCCGAGCAGCAGCGTGTCAGCGGAGACGAGGTTTATGAAGCGAACCTGAAGATCGGCCGTGAGAACGAGGAGATCGCGAAACGCAACGCGGACAGAAAGAAGAGACTCGAGGCCGGGGAGAAGGACGTAGAGCCCATGGAGGACCAGCTGAAGAAGGCGGTCTACAAGCCCATCCACGCCTACCGGTCCTGCGACGAGGCCATCATGGCCTATCAGAACGGCGAGCTCGGCGTCCATGCCCCGATCCAGGTCCGCGTGACCCGCGAGGTGGAAGGGAAGACGGAGAGCCGCGTGATCACGACGTCGGTCGGACGCATCATCTTCAACCAGCCCATTCCCCAGGATCTGGGCTTTGTGGACCGTACCGATCCCGAGCATATGTTCGATCTGGAGATCTCCGTGCGCGCGGACAAGAAGATGCTGCAGCGCATCATCGAAAGGTGCATCGCCATCCACGGGTTCACCCAGTCCGCGGAAGTCGTGGACAGCATCAAGGCCATGGGCTTCAAGTATTCCACCAAGGGAGCCATCACGATCTCCATCGCGGATATGACCGTGCCTCCCGAGAAGGATGTCCTGATCCGCGAGACGGAGGAGAAGGTCGTCGGCATCGAGCGCCAGTACAAGCGCGGCTTCATCACCGACGATGAGCGTTACCGTCTGGTCGTTTCCGAGTGGGAGAAAACGACGAACGACGTGACGGCTGCCCTGAAGGACTGCCTGGACGAATACAACCCCATCTTCATGATGGCGGATTCCGGTGCCCGAGGCAGCATGAACCAGATCCGTCAGCTGGCAGGCATGCGCGGCCTGATGGCCAACACCTCCGGTAAGACGATCGAGATCCCGGTCAAGGCCAACTTCCGTGAGGGCCTTTCCGTTCTGGAGTATTTCACCTCCTCCCGAGGCGCCCGTAAGGGAATGGCGGATACGGCTCTTCGTACCGCGGACTCCGGTTATCTGACCCGCCGTCTGGTGGACGTTTCCCAGGAGGTCATCATCCGCGAGGACGACTGCCACACCCATGAGGGCATCGACGCCTGCGAGATCGTGGAAAAGGGCAACGTTGTCCGCAGTTACGGCGACGCCATCCACGGCCGTTTCCCGGTCGAGGACGTGAAGGATCCGGTGACCGGCGAAGTGCTGTTCACCAGAAACGACATGATGCTGAAGAAGGACGCCGATCTGCTCCTGGCCCACGGTATCACGAAGGTCAAGATCCGCTCGGTCCTGGGCTGCCACGCCAAGAGCGGCGTGTGCGCCAAATGCTACGGCCTGAACCTGGCAACGGCTGAGCCCGTCTGCGCCGGCGAGGCGGTAGGCGTCATCGCCGCCCAGTCCATCGGCGAGCCCGGTACGCAGCTGACGATGCGTACGTTCCATACCGGCGGTATCGCCGGCGACGATATCACCCAGGGCCTTCCGAGGGTCGAGGAACTGTTCGAAGCCAGAAAGCCCAAGAAGGTGGCGACGCTCAGCGAGATCAGCGGCGTGTGCACCATCGAGGAGACCAGAAAGAACGCATTCGTGGCCATCACGGTCACCAACGCCGACGACGGAGAAGTCAAGGTCTATCAGGTGCCCTACGCTTCCGGCATCCGGGTGGAGACCGGCGATCACGTGGAGAAGGGACAGATGCTGACCGACGGCGCCCTGAATCCGCACGACGTGATGCGGATCCGCGGCAAGGAGGCCTGCGAGAGCTATCTGATCCGCGAGGTTCAGAAGGTGTACAGCCAGCAGGGCGTCGATATCAACGACAAGCACATCGAGGTCATCGTACGTCAGATGATGCGGAAGGTCCGCGTCGAGGACGTGGGAGACACGGATCTGATGAGCGGAACAGTGATCAACGTAAGGGAATTCCTCAACGCCAATGAGGAGATCGAACGCCGGATCGAGGCAGGAGAGACGGAACTGAAGAAAGCGGAGTGCACGCCCATCCTGATGGGTATCACGAAGGCATCTCTGGCGACGGACAGCTTCCTGTCTGCAGCCTCCTTCCAGGAGACGACAAAGGTCCTGTGCGAAGCGGCCATCAAGGGCAAGGTGGACCATCTGGTCGGCCTGAAGGAGAATGTTATCATCGGCAAGCTGATCCCCGCCGGGACCGGACTGGACATGTACCGGGATCCCGAAACGGTGATCGAGGCTCCCGCCCCCGCTCCGGAGGAGCCGGAGGAGGAAGTCGATCTGTCCGCACTGCTCAACAGCGGAAACGCGCTGTAAGCCGGAAGATTCAGCTGCAATTCAGAAGCCGGACCCCTTACGGAGTCCGGCTTCTTCGTTCTGACGGCATGGATGTCCTATGAAAACACTTGGAATGACGGGCGGCCTGTGATACAATTGACCGCGGTTATTCTGATAAAACGGGAGAGAGCCAAATGATCTGCAATACTGTTCTGGACGCGCTCGGAAACACCCCGATGATCCGGCTGAACCGGATGACGGGTCCGGAGGACGCTGAGATCCTGGTGAAATATGAAGGACTGAATATCGGCGGATCCATCAAGACGAGAACGGCTTTTCAGATGGTCCGCGCTGCGGAGGATGCCGGTATCCTGACACCGGATTCCGTGATCGTGGAGCCAACGAGCGGCAATCAGGGGATCGGTCTGGCGCTGGTCGGAGCGGTCAAGGGCTACCGGGTCGTGATCATCATGCCGGATTCCGTCAGCGAGGAAAGACGTCTGCTGATGCGGCATTACGGTGCGGACGTCATTCTCGTGCATGACGACAACAACATCGGCGAGTGCATGGACCGGTGCATCAGCATGGCGAGGGAGATGGCGGCAGAGGATCCGAACGTGTTTATGCCCGACCAGTTCTCCAATCCCGAAAACATCAACGCCCACCATCTGACGACCGCCAGAGAGATCCTGGAACAGGTCGGCGGCCCCGTTCACGGCTTCTGCTCGGGCATCGGCACCGGCGGGACGATCACCGGGATCGGTGCGGAACTGAAGAAGAGAAATCCGGACATCCTCATCTGGGCGGTCGAGCCGGAGAACGCGGCGATCCTGTCCGGGGGATCCGTAGGGTCCCATCTGCAGATGGGGATCGGAGATGGCCTGATCCCGCCTATCCTCGATCTTTCCGTGTTTACGGACGTCGCGATCGTCCGGGATGAAGAGGCCATACAGACGACCAGAGATCTTGCCGAAAAAGAGGGGATACTCTGCGGCATTTCCAGCGGAACGAACGTCTGCGCCGCGCTGCGCATGGCGAAACTGCTGGGAAAAGGGAAACGGGTCGTCACCATCCTGCCGGATACGGGGGAGCGCTATTTCAGCACGGAGCTCTTCCGGCGCTGAGAAGGGGAAACTGAAAATGCCCCCGCCGTCCGGCGGGGGCATTGATCTGCAGAAGGATCACTCTTCGCCGGCACCGGCGGAGACCAGATAATCCACGATGTTGGCGACGGTCGTGGCATCCGTCATGGATTCCATCAGTTTCTCGGTATCGAAGGAGACGTTGAACTCATCCTCCAGGGAAACGCAGATCTCGACGTAGTCGACGGAGTCGACTTTCAGATCCGTCACGAGCTTCGTCTCGGACGTGATATCGGAAGGATCCATGGCCAGCGTATCCGCAATGATCCGGATGACGGTTTCCTCTATTTTTTCATACATGGGCAAACACCTTTCTTTCTATGTGATCGTATAAAACGCACCGGTTCCTTTGGTTGACTTATTGTTGCACAGTCATACATGGTTGTCAACACCAAAATGAGCAGGGGCTCCGTGAAGAAAAATATGTTGAAAAACCGTAAAAAATGCTTGCATTTACTGAAAAATGATGATAACATAGCAGAGCTGTCGAAAAGACATGCGCCTGTAGCTCAGCTGGATAGAGTGCACGGCTACGAACCGTGAGACCGGGGGTTCGAGTCCCTTCAGGCGTACCAGAGCGAAGATCCCGTTGCGAAAGCAGCGGGATCTTCGTTTTTTTCTTTACAGGGCTGGAGGATTCACTGTTTTCATGGAACACGCCTCCAGTTTTGCGATGCAGGTGATGCACAGGTCCCGAAAATGCGTTATAATTGTCGCATAAATAGCCCCGCCTTGCAGCAGCCGGGCAGTACCGGAACGGAGGAAACGGAATGTTTGAATATCTTTTGAAACCAGGAAAGATCGGAACGTGCGAGATCAGGAACAGATTCGTCATGCCTGCCATGGGCTCCGGCCACAGTCAGGCCGGCGGGATGATCAATGAGGAGACGATAGAATACTACTGCGAGCGCGCCAGGGGCGGATTCGGTCTGATCGTCGCTGAGTTCTCCGGCGTCGATGTGGAAGGACTCTGTTCGATCCCCCAGTTCAGGATCTATTCGGATGATTTCATCCCGGTCTACAGGAAACTGTCGGACGCGATCCACGCCGCGGGAGCGAAAACGTTCCTTCAGCTGCACCACGCGGGCAGGGTCGGGGACAGCGCGGTAACAGGAAAGCAGCTGGTCTCCTCTTCCCGCATCCCGTCGCCGGTGGCAGTCGATCCGATACGTTCTCTCAGAACGGAGGAGGTGTATGCGCTGATCGAAAGGTTCGGAGACGCCGCCGTACGGGCGAAGGCTGCCGGATTCGACGGCGTCGAACTTCACGGCGGGCACGGATATATGATCGCCCAGTTCATGTCTGCTTATCTCAACAAACGGACGGACGAGTTTGGCGGAGACATCCTCGGCCGGGCGAAGTTCCCTGTGGGCATCGTCAGAAACATCAAGGAAAAATGCGGGGAGGATTTCCCCGTCATGCTGAAGATGGCGGGCGATGAGATGGTCGAAGGGGCCATGCATATCAATGAGACGCGCGTGTTTGCCAGAATACTGGAGGAGGCAGGACTGAACGCACTTACCGTGACAGTCGGACTTCCGTTTGCTTTCGGAGACCATTCCGCATCGCTTCCGTCCTTCCGGTTCCCCATCGGATTCAACTCATATAATGCCGAAGAAATCAGGCATTCCGTCAGCATCCCCGTGATCACCATCGGCAGGGTCGTCGATCCCGCGATGGCGGATACCGTTATC
>JAEEGL017062040.1_pt1 | contig 14907 bp, 12 predicted proteins | sample 9134231 | NCBI WGS metagenome assembly JAEEGL01 (sample SAMN16246548, study PRJNA631951) | gut metagenome | biome: gut microbiome; feature: rumen; material: fiber-attached | host: Bos | place: Iran: Karaj | collected 2018-10
ATTTTGCGTTTTGCAACACAAGCATAAACAGTTTATGAAACGGTTAATATTTTTGACCGCCATAGTTCTGTCGCTATCGTCATGCGAAATCATCAACCGTTACCGAATGGGTGACGCTATGGTTTCCGTTGCAGGGCAGAACCTCTATGAAAGCAGTGTGCAGGACGTATGCAGCGGCCTCACGGGAGAAGACAGTGCCAAAGTGGCAGATGCATTCATTCAGAAATGGGCAACCGACATGCTTGAATTCGATAAGGCAAAGAGTCAGTTCAACAATGACAAAAACATCGAATCGATGGTTGACGAATACCGTCGCTCGCTGTATATCCACAAATACGAAGAGCGCCTCATTCGCGAGCGAATGCCCAAACAAGTCAGCGAAGACAGCATCAAGGCGTTCTACGAGCGATTCCCGGAAAGATTCATTCTAAAAGAGAGTATAATGAAAGGTCTGTTGCTGGTTATTCATAAAGATGCACCCGACCAGCAGAATCTGAAGAAGCATCTCTCTCCTTTGAACGAAGAGAACATGGAGTTCATTGAGAAGTATGCCTACCAATATGCATCAGGATACGAACTCTTCACCGACCGTTGGGAGACGCAGAGTGCTATTCTGTTGCGTTTGCCGCTCTCGCAAGGCAATCTCAACGATCTGCTCAAGAACAGTTCACTCATCGAACTTCAGGACTCCGTTTCCACCTATCTTCTGCAAGTAACGGAAAAGAAACTTGCCGGAAGTCCTATGCCTCTGGAATATGCAACACCCGATATAGAACGCACTCTTCTCAGCCTTCGACAAGCCGAATGGATTCAACGCGAAAGAGAAAGAATCTACCTCAAGGCTGAAGAACAAGGAAAAATAACAAGGAAATAAACACGCGAATATGAGAAAAACATTCATACTGATCTCTATGCTTGCCTATGGTATGCTTCTCGCTGCCAAGGACAATATTATCGACGAAGTGATCTGGGTAGTAGGCGAAGAGGCCATCCTGCGCAGCGAAGTGGAAGAAGAACGACTTAGAGCGCAATACGAAGGACAGCAGATTGCCGGTGATCCATACTGCGTCATACCCGAGCAGATTGCCATCCAGAAACTCTTCCTCCACCAGGCGGAACTCGACTCGGTAGAGGCCAACGAGAGTTCCGTACAACATCAGGTGGAGATGCGTATCAACTACTATCTCTCACAAATCGGATCGAAAGAGAAGATGGAAGAGTATTTCCGCAAGACGATGTCGGAGATGAAAGAAGAGATGACCGTTCAAGTGAGAAACCAGATGATCATACAGCAGATGCAGGTAAAACTGACAGAGCATATCAAGTCGACTCCAGCCGAGATCCGACGCTATTATCTAGGATTGCCGCAAGACTCTATCCCCACCATACCGGCACAAGTGGAAGTACAGATGATATCCTTCGAGCCCCCCGTGCCCAAAGAGGAGATAGAACGCGTAAAGACCCGACTCCGCGAGTTCACCGAGCGCGTCAACAACGGAGAAGCCGACTTCTCGATGCTTGCCCGTTTGTATAGCGAAGATACCGAATCGGCAAAACGAGGAGGAGAACTCGGGTTTGTCGGCAGAGGACAACTTGTGCCCGAATTTTCGGAAGTGGCATTCAACCTTATTGATCCGAAGAAAGTAAGTCGAATAGTGGAAACAGAATATGGTTACCACATCATCCAACTGATAGAGAAACGCGGAGAGAGAATCAACTGCCGTCATATTCTTCTCAAACCCCGCATTTCAGCCACCGACAAAGTGAAAGCTATCAACCGACTCGACTCTATCGCCAACCTTATCAGAAACGAGAAGATGACCTTCGAGCAAGCGGTAATTCAATTCTCGGAGGATAAAAACACCGTGATGAATGCAGGTTTGATGACCAACGAAAACAGCAATGCTTCCAAGTTCGAATATCAGGAACTCCCACCTGAGATAGCACGCCAGATTTATACAATGAACACAGGCGAGATAAGCCATCCGTTCACACTTATCGACCAGAAAAAGAACAAAGAGATCTGTGCTATCGTGAAACTGAAAAGCAAAACCGATGTCCACAAAGCCAATCTGACAGACGACTATCAGGTCGTTCGCGAGATGTATGAGACACAACTCAAAGCCAACTTCATAGAAGAATGGATCAAGAAGAAACAGCAGGAGACTTATGTGTCGATCGATCCGGAATGGCAAGGATGCGATTTCCATTATCCGGGTTGGGTAAGATAACGTGAAGAATGCACATTTATGTTGACGGATAAGAAGAGTGAAGAATGAAGAATCGAATTCTCATATTGTTAGTGATGTTAGCATGCATTAATTTGCAGGCAGAGACTCTTGTGTATCTGGAGCAATGCAGAACATTGTCCTTCGATCAGGAACGCTACCCTGATGCGCAACTTCTGAAGGGAGATGTCATCTTCCGTCACGACTCTGCACTCATGTATTGCGACAGTGCGCTCTTCTATGAGAAAAACAACTCGCTTGATGCTTTCGGAAATGTACGCCTTGTGCAAGGCGATACCATCGAAGGATTCGGCGATGTGCTCTATTACGATGGAAACACCAAGTTTGCCCGACTACGCAACAACGTGAAACTAATCCACAAAAACACCACCCTTACCACCGATTCGCTCAACTACGATCGTCTTAACGATCTGGCATGGTATTACACGGGAGGAAAAATAGTGGATAGTCTGAACACGCTTACTTCCGTCTGGGGACAATATACTCCATCTACAAAACAAGCAGTATTCAAAACCGATGTTGAACTTGTCAACAACAAATTTGTCCTTACTGCCGACACACTTAAATACAATACAGGTTCCAATATAGCCGATTTGGTAGGACCTACCACTATTGTCTACGAAGAAGAGACCACCATTCTCAGCACTCTCGGATGGTACAACACACGCACTGAGGAATCGATGCTTCTGAACCATTCGCAAGTCATACATAACGATGGCAAATCGCTTACCGGTGACACCATCTTCTATGACAAGCGCCTAGGAAAAGGAGATATCAAAGGTCATATGGAGCTCACTGATACTGTCCAGAAAGGTACTCTGTACGGCAACTATGGTAAATTCTTCGAGAAAGAGAAGTACGGATTTTCCACCGACAGTGCACTCTTTGTGGATTGGTCGGAAGAAGACCACACTTTCATACATGCCGACACTCTGTATACAGAAGAAGTGGATTATCAGACAAGCAACCTGGTAGAGAAAGACAGCATCCTCGTAGATAGTGTTCTCACATGGCAAGCACCTGACACCCTCTGGCAAGATACCTCCTACCGACAAGTCCGTGCATGGCATCGCGTGAGAATCTATCGCAGCGACCTGCAAGCAATATGCGATTCGCTCGTTTTCGACAACCGCGACTCGATCATGATAATGAACGGATTGCCTGTTGCGTGGAGCGACAACCAGCAGATTAGTGCCGACGAGATAAAAATATACATGAAGAACGGCACTGTTGATTATGCCCATGGTACAGGAAATGCCATTGCTTCCCAGCAAGATGAGAAGGAACTCACGCAGTTCAACCAACTCTCCGGCAAGGAGATTCTGGCATATATCAAAGAAGGTGAGATTCGTCAGATACACGTAAACGGAAATGCAGAGACAGTGTTCTATCCGCATGAAGATGACGGCACTGCGGTGGGAGTAAACAAAACACAATCGAGCTACGTGAAACTCTATATAGAAAACAAAAAGATTCATCACATAGTATTCACAACCACGACCACCGGCACTATGTATCCGCTCGACAAGATATCCGAATCAGAGACCCGTTTGGGCAGTTTCTTCTGGGCGGCTGATGAACGACCGAAATCGTCGACCGATGTATTCTCACATCCCGATCCCACCCCACGCCCGCAACAAGTGGCTCTAAGTGCAGTGGACAACAGCAAGGATGAAGAAACCGACGAGGCAAACAAAGATAAGAAAAACAAAAGAAACAGAAAAAACAAGAAAAAATAAACATTCAAAATGAAACGCACCGGATTACTATTATCATGTTTGTGCTTTGCATTCATGCTCTCGGCACAATCGCAGTCAATCGGACTACAACTGGGTTTCTCAGAGCCGTATTTGAGATCCAACATCACTTCCAAAACCTCCAAACTGAACAACAATGTTGTAACCAATGGTTTCAAAGCAGGATTTGTCTATGATGCAACTTTGGTTAAAGGTTTCGGTATGAATATCGCACTCAACTACACTTTTTCTTTCAAACAAGGGAAATGGCAGCCGGAGAATCAGTTGTACAAAAACAAAGAGCAGCGAACAACAATAATGACTCATACGATAGAACTCCCCATCGAGTGGCAATACAAATTCAAGATTGCTACCGACACTTGGTTGATTGCATATACAGGTCCGGTGCTGCAATACAACTTCTCTTTCATAGAGAAGACTTATCACCGTGGTGACCCTATAAAAGGCAATTGGGCAGAACCTACAAAGTATCACTACAAAACGGACAATGATATCGACGGCAAGCCCGACTTCTCACCGTTCAACATTCAATGGGGAGTCGGCGGAGGTTTCCAATATCAAAACTACTACATCCGCGGAGGTTACAACTTCGGTATTTACAACCACTTCCGCGACAACTACAACGGCTCAGGCGACTACAGCAACCGTGCCCGCTACGACGAGTGGAACATCCGCGTAGGTATCTATTTCCTCAATTTCTAAACCTTCAGACACTAAGACAACTGAACTACTATGATTCCACGAGAGACTATCGACCGAATTTTTGCTACCGCCAAAATAGAAGATGTGATCGGCGACTATATGTCGTTGCGCCGACGCGGAGCAAATCTCTGGGGTAATTGTCCGTTCCATGATGAGAAGACACCATCTTTCAGCGTATCACCCGCCAAAGGAATATACAAATGTTTCGGATGCGGAAAAGCAGGAAATGTGGTTAACTTCGTAATGGAATACGAGCAGTGCTCTTATGCTGATGCTTTGCGACAGATTGCCAAGAAGTATCACATCGAAATCAAGGAAAAGGAAATGACGGAAGAAGAGCAGCAACAAGAGAATGAGCGGGAGAGTCTTTTCAAGGTCAACGAATGGGCAAACACGTGGTTTCAGCAACAGTTGTGGGAAACTGAAGAAGGCAAAAACATAGGACTTGCATACCTCGTACAAAGAGGACTACGTGAAGATATCATACGCAAATTCCAACTTGGTTATTCTCCCAACAAAAATTCATTGTTTTATGCTGCAAAGAAAGCCGGTTATCAGGAAGAGTTCCTGATCAAAACAGGACTTTGCGGCATATCGCAATATAACGACAATGCTGACGACGACAAACCGGCACGCCCATTCGACAGATTTCGCGACAGAGTGATATTCCCCATTTTTACCGTTTCAGGTAAAGCAGTCGCTTTTGCAGGAAGAACTCTCAAGAAAGATCACCCCAGCAAATACGTTAACTCGCCCGACTCTATCATCTACTCAAAGCAGAACGAGTTATATGGTCTGTTTCAAGCGAAACAACATATAGCGAAGCAACAAATGTGCTATCTGGTGGAAGGACAGATGGACGTAATCAGTATGGTTCAAGCAGGAGTGGAGAATGTAGTGGCTTCCGGCGGTACATCTCTAACCAACCGACAAGTACGTTTGCTTCATCGACTGACAGAGAATGTCACTATTCTTTACGATGGTGACCCGGCAGGTATTCATGCAGCTCTCAGGGGAATCGACATGATGCTTGAAGAAGGACTAAACATAAAAGTGGTGCTTCTTCCTGACGGAGAAGATCCCGACTCACTATCACGCAAGATGAATGCTGTCGATTTCCAGAAGTTCCTGCAAGACAACCGACAGGATTTCATACATTTCAAAACTAATCTGCTACTCAAAGATGCAGGCAACGATCCAGTCAAGCGAATCGGCGTTATCAAAAACATCGTTCAAAGTATTGCCGTAATACCTGACATCATCGCCAGACAGGTGTACGTGAAAGACTGCTCCAATATTCTCGAAATAAAAGAAGCAGCACTCCTCAAAGAAATCAACAAGATACGCAGAGAAAAATACGACAAGTCGAAAACATCGGCTACTCCTGATACCGAGAAACCTGCTGCCGAAACTACCGAGACACCTCAACAGGAGACCACCGTTGTGCCAACCGAGAGCACAACAAGAACCATACAACCCAAAGACAACCTTGAGAAAAACATTCTCAACATCATACAGGTTCTTATCAAATATGGGAATTTCAGTATTTACGACACTACCGTAGGACAATACATTCTCGAAGAGATTCAAAACAACGGTATTACTTTCGAGAACCCGCTATATGAAAAGATTTTGCAAGAATATGCTTTGCATAAGGACGATGAAGGGTTTGTGTCGGAAACTTTCTTCAAGTTCCACACAAACAGCTACATCTCTTCGCTCGCAATAGAACTCATTTCCGACAAATACGAACTTAGCAAGATCTTCGGAAAACAAAACATCTCTGAGAATGTGAGAGTGGAAGAAAAAATTCCCACCGATGCAGATCGTCTTGAGCAATTAGTGCCGCAACTCATCTACGAATTGCAATTGACCATTGTAAAAGAGAAACTCATCTTCGTCAAATATGCGCTCAAACATGCACAAGAGAATCATAAAGAAGACGAGATGATAGATCTGCTAAAACAAAGCATGCAACTCAAGGAATTGGAAAAGCAACTTTGCAAACTCCTTGGTAACCGCATAGGAGGTTAAACGCTATTTATCATTAAAACAAAGGACACTTTATGCTGTTCGATTCTATCATATATGGTCCGATTCACAGCAGGAGATTGGGTGTTTCGTTAGGTATCAATCTGATGCCGATCGATGCCAAACTCTGCACTTTCAACTGCATCTATTGCGAATGCGGATGGAATACACCTGTGCTCAAACCGCAACTACCACAAAGAGAAGAAGTCAAGACCCAACTTGAGAATGCACTCATCAATCTGAAGAAATCTGCTACAGCATTGAATGTCATCACCTTCAGCGGTAACGGAGAGCCTACCATACATCCGGATTTCGAAGGGATAATGACTGACACTTGTGCCCTGAGAGACAAATACTATCCGGATGCCAAAGTCAGTGTGCTCAGCAATTCCACCCAATTGGGGAGACCTGACGTAGTAAGAGCACTGAAGATGGCAGACAACAGAATCCTTAAGTTGGATTCGGCTATCGACCAAACAATGCGTGCCATTGACCAACCGTTGAACAAGAAACTTACCGTAATAGCCCTGAAGAGCCTCTTTTTACCTTTCAATCATGATTTCACATTGCAGACTTGTTTTCTTCGCGGAACTTATCGCCGACGCATAATCGACAATACCACTCCCGAAGAACTGCATGCCTACTACCAACTGGTGGAAGAGATTGCACCTAAAGATATCATGATTTACGTTATTGACAGAGCAACTCCCTGCCCCACGCTCGAGAAGATAGAAGCAGAGAAAATGCAAGAGATTGCCGGAGTGCTTCGCAAGAAGGGCTTTGCAGTAAGTGTAAGCATGTAAACCTGACTCTAACTACAGAAATTGAGATGTTTAACGCATCAAAACGATTGAAACCATGAAGATTCTTATTGCAGCAATGAATTGGGGACTCGGACATGCTACCAGATGTATTCCCCTTATCAACAAATATGTTGCGGACAATTGCGAAGTGGTGATTGCAGGCGATGGTGACAGTCTCACTCTGCTTAAAAAGCATTTTCCTGAACTCAGGACCATCAATTTCCCGTCGTTGAATCTCAAATATAGCAAAGGAAACAGTCAGGTTTGGGCTATGGCCAAAGCTCTTCCAAGGCTTATAAACTGGAGTGTTCGCGACCATTATGCACTCAAGCGGCTTCTCGCCCAGGAAAAATTCGACAGGATTATTTCCGACAACAGATTCGGATTCTATATCAACTTAAAACCAAAAAGCAGATATTTCGGCAGGAATGCCAAGCCCAAGAAGCCTGAAGTGCTCGCTAAAGAACCTGAGACCATATATATCACCCATCAGTTGATGATAAAAGCGCCGAAAGGTTGGCGCTGGCTCGAACCCCTCTTTGCAAGCATTCACCGACATATCATACTCAAATACACTCAATGCTGGATACCTGATTATGCCGGACCCGACAACTTGTCAGGAGAACTGAGTCACAAATATCCCGTACCGAGAAATGCCAAATTCATAGGTCCGCTTTCCCGCTTCCCCGTCAAAGGAGAAGATACACTGAAAAAGGGCAAAACAACAAATAAAGGATCGGAGAGTTTCGACATAGTGGCTATTCTTTCAGGTTTGGAGCCTCAGCGTACATTGCTGGAGAAACAGATTATCGATCATTATGAGGGCAGAGAAGAGAAAGTATTGATAGTAAGGGGCAAGACCAACCTTCCTAGCACTGCCATTCAAAATCAGAATATCACCTTGGTGCCCTATCTTGATGACAAGAGTCTGCAAGCGGTTCTTTTATCAGCAGATATCATAATTGGCAGAAGCGGATACAGCACAATCATGGACTTGCATGCATTAGGATGTATGGAAAAAGCCCGTCTGGTTGCCACTCCGGGTCAACCCGAGCAAGAATATCTGGCAACTCTCCTATAACAATTCTCATTTAAATAATATAAAAAGCACCCGCATCATCGGGTGCTTTTTATTATGACTAACGTTAGTTAGAAACAATCACTTTTGCATCTTATCCGGTATTATTTATCTGTCCAGTCTCCTGCCTGCAGCATCGAACTTTTGTCCGTCGGGCATAATGATCACGATGCGACCATCTTCCAGGAGTTTCTGAGGCTTCAAGTTTGTGTTTTCACCACTCACGTCTTCCAACGCTGTTATGAGTGTGGTGAAGTCTTGACTGAAGGTGCTAATCACATTGCCTTCTGCATCCTTGGCAGATATTGTCAGCGTGTACATGCTTTCAGTGTCAAGTCCGGTTACTGTATATAAAAAGCCCTGTTGTGAGGCAACTGCATTTCTGGATTTCATTGCAGGAGCACGGAAGACTATGCTCATGAGTGCTCCCTTTGCATTGAAGACAGATGTGCTGACAGTGTCTTCCTCGCTTGCAACTATCATTTCGTAGAGAACAGCATCTGTCACTGCGGGCCAAATCACATCAGCAGTTGTATAATGAGGAATGACAGTCATACTGTCAGTCTCAACTGAGTCGGCATATAGAGGGCGAACATCATAAAAGCCCCATCCTCCATTCGCTGCATAAGCATCGACATGTTCATTGGGCACATAAACAATAGTGCTGGATGGCAGATTGGCGAAACTACCATTTCCACCTCTTATCCATGGCGGCTCCATGCTATAACAAGTAATGCTCTGCAGACTACTGCATTCGTAAAATACAGCGTTAAATATTTCTTTCAAACCGTTGCCTAATATTACGCTCTTAAGATTTGAGCAACCAGAGAATGCCGAATTTTCAATATAATTTACGCTATTGGGTATTATAAGGTTGGTCAGACCGGAACAATCGGCGAAAGCAGATAAACTGATTATACTCACACCCTCGGGGATAACGAGATCTGTCAAACCCGTGCACCCCAAAAATGCCGAATATCCAATTTTAACCACGCTTTTGGGAATAACAGTGCTTTTACAACCGGTATGTAACACGTTTGTTTGCGTTAAGATTATAGCATTACAATTATCTCTACTATCGTAATTTTTATTTGCAGGATCAACAACAATCTGCGATACGTTTGTGCAACCGCCCAAGAAATAATCACCCAAGAAATCCACTTGAGGACCTATATTGAAACTCGTCAGACCACTGCAGCCATAGAAAGCTTCCTTACCTATAGAAGTCACATTCTCGGGAATAGTAATACTCTCCAAACCTGAGCATTCCGCAAATACACTATTACTGATGCTTGTTAGTTTACTTGGGATATTAACACTTTTCAAACCTGAGCAACCAGAGAAAGCACCTTCGCCGATATAGTTCACTTTATCCGGTATATTTATACTGGCAAGTTTAGACATTCCTGCACAGAAAGAAGCCGGAATGGCCTCAACTTCATCTCCGAAAACTAATGAGGATACATTCGGACAGTCACTAAAGATATCTTGCTTCTGAGCCAAATTCACATTCCAGAATACCTCCTTCAGACCTGTACAACCTTTAAAAACTTCGAAGCCGATTCGGGATAAAGGTTTCGATATGCTGACACTTTCCAAACTTGTGCATTTCATGAAAGCCCATGTGTCGAGAGTGTCAAGATTCTCAGGGAAAACCACGTTTTTCAGAGAGGATGAACCATAGAAAGCACTGCCTTCTATCTTTTTCACGCTATTAGGAATACTGACGCTCTTAAGAGATGTGCAGTAAGTGAACATAGCATCACCGATCGTAGTGAGGCCATCCGGAAGAATCAGGGATTGTATTTCCTCACGAAACGAATACCAAGGAGCTACTGCAAGATTATAAACATGGGAAGGATTCATCGGGCCACTTCCGGTTATAGTAAGTTCTTTAGTAGAACTATTATACGACCAGGTAAGGTTGTCGCCACATTGGCCACTTTCATCAGCAAAGGCAAATCCAATGATAGCAAATAAAGCTAACAAAAGAGTAAATAATCTATTCTTCATAATCGTATTATTATGATATTATTCTTCCAAATATTTGTGCATCGCAGCTGCTGCTTTTCTACCATCCGACATGGCAAGAATAACAGTCGCACCACCACGAACTATATCACCTCCGGCAAACAGAACCGGGATACTCGACTGCAAATCGTCGTTCACCTCTATCGTTCCTTTGCGGGTAACAGCCAGGTCTTTCAGCGAAGAAGGAATGATAGGATTCGGACTTACACCTACTGCCACAATCACCATGTCAACATCCAATGTGATAGTCTTTCCTTCTACAGGCACAGGAGAGCGACGACCACTCTCGTCAGGTTCGCCAAGAGTCATCACTTGGAGTATAGCCTTGCAAACACGACCCTTCTCATCTGCCTTATATTCCAGAGGATTATGCAGAGTCATGAACTCGACACCCTCTTCTTTTGCATGTTTCACTTCCTCTATACGCGCAGGCATTTCTTCTTCCGAGCGACGATAGACGATGATAGCGTGCTCTGCACCCAAACGTTTGGCAGTGCGCACTGCATCCATCGCGGTATTGCCACCTCCTATCACTGCTACCCGTTTGCCGTGAAGCACCGGAGTATCGGTGGAATTCTTGGCAGCACCCATGAGGTTGACACGGGTGAGATATTCGTTGCTCGACATAACACCTATGAGATTCTCACCGGGGATATTCATAAATCGCGGAAGACCTGCGCCACTGGCGACAAAGATTCCCGAATAATCCTGCTGCAACTCTTCCACCTTGATAGTTTTGCCGATGATAGTGTCTTTCAAGAAATGCACACCTGCTTTCTCCAGTGCTGCTATTTCCTGATCGACGATACTGTTTGGCAGACGATATTCGGGGATGCCGTATTTGAGCACACCACCTATCTCATGCAATGCTTCAAACACTGTCACATCGTAACCGTATTTCACCATGTCGCCAGCGAAAGTGAGTCCGGCAGGACCACTACCAACCACAGCGATTCTTGTGCGGTTGGGATTCAACTCAACTTCGCTGCTGCTGTCAGTGTGTTCAAGGTTGTTCAAAGCCGTATCTGCAGCAAAACGCTCCAGATAACCGATAGCAACAGGTTGGGAGTTCATCTTGTGATGAATACATTGTGCTTCGCATTGCTTCTCCTGCGGACAAACGCGACCGCATACGGCAGGCAGACTGCTGGATTGCTTAATTATATCGTAGGCAGCAAGCGGATTGCCTGCTTCTATCTGCTTGACAAATCCGGGGATATCGATTCCCACAGGGCAACCTTCCACACATCCGGGATTGGCGCAGTCGAGGCAACGCTTCGACTCAGTGAAGGCCATCTCCGGAGTAAGACCCTGATTGACTTCCTCATACAAGGTAGTGGCACGATAGACAGGGTCAAGTTCGGGCATTTGCACACGCGGAATGGCGAGTCGCTCTTTCGGTTTGGTTGCCAAACGGAGTTGTTTGCGCCATTCAGCATCTCTATTGTTTTCTTGTGTATCGGATGCAGAAGGTGTTTCTTGAACCTCTGACGCTGGCTTACACTCGGCTTTGGTATGCTCTTCGGCAGGCATTTCCACTCCTTGCTGATATTTCTCGTAGGCCTCTCTCTCTTCCTGACGATAGCTTCCCAGACGAGAAAGCATCTCGTCGAAGTCCACCTGGTGAGCATCAAACTCAGGTCCATCCACGCAAACGAAGCGTGTCTTTCCTCCTACCGTGACACGGCAAGCGCCACACATTCCGGTGCCATCCACCATGATAGTATTGAGCGAAGCTTCGGTAGGAATCTCATATTTCTTGGTAAGCAAAGCCACAAACTTCATCATGATAGCTGGTCCTATGGTGATGACTTTGTCCACTTTCTCGCGTTGTATGACAGATTCGATGCCCTGAGTGACAAGTCCTTTCGTGCCATACGATCCATCATCGGTCATGATAACCACTTCGTCGGAATATTGTGCGAGTTGAGGCTCCAGAATGATGAGGTCTTTGTTGCGTGCAGCGAGTACAGTGATGACGCGGTTGCCTGCTTTATGCAAAGCTTGAGCTATAGGAAGCATTGGAGCAGCGCCTACACCTCCACAAGCACAAACCACCGTGCCGAAACGTTGAATGTCGGTTGCCTTGCCGAGAGGACCTACCACATCAGCGATACTGTCGCCTGCGTTGAGTGCACAGAGTTTGGAAGAACTGACACCGATTCGCTGCACAACAAGAGTTATTGTGCCTTTTTCTATATCACTGTCAGCAATGGTAAGCGGCATACGTTCGCCGTTTTCATCTACACGCACAATGACGAAGTGCCCTGCTCTACGCGAGCGTGCAATCAAAGGCGCTTCTATCACGAGTTCGCACACATTCTCGGAAAAGAACTGTTTGGAAAGAATCTTATTCATAAACCTCACCTACCCTCTATAGAAAGAGGGGCTATAAATTGTTGTTATTAGTGCGCAAAGTTACGAAGTTTTTCTGTGTTATGCAAATAAAAAAAGCAGAGCGCAAAGCTCTGCTTTGAAATATCTCCACCAAGGGGAAGAATTACTTGCGGTTACGATTACCGTAGCGCGACATGAATTTGTCGACACGACCGGCGGTATCCACGAGTTTCGACTTACCAGTGTAGAAGGGGTGAGAAGTGTTGGAGATTTCCAGCTTGATAAGCGGATAAGTAACTCCGTCGATCTCGATAGTGTCCTTCGTATTGGCTGTAGAGCGGCTGAAGAATTGGTCGCCGTTCGACATATCTTTGAAAACTACCACGCGGTAGCTGTCTGGATGAATTCCTTTTTTCATAACAGTTTCCTTTCTTTATTATTCAGCGGCAACAACCGTGAATTTGAGTTCAGCCTTAACTTCTTTGTGCAGTTTGACAACAGCTGCGTACTCACCTGTTTCCTTAACTTCGGGAACAGCGATCAGTTTGCGGTCGATGTCAATATCGAGAGCCTTGAGAGCTTCAGAGAGTTGGAGCGAAGTAACAGCACCAAATATCTTACCGTTCTCGTTGGCTTTCTGCTCAATGCGAAGCATGAGAGTTTCAAGTTTCTGTGCCATAGCCTCAGCATCAGCTTTCATTTGCTCGAGTTTGCGAGCCTGCTGTTTGAGGTTTTCTGCCAGTTGCTTACGGTTGCTATCGTTAGCGATGATAGCCATTTTGTTAGGGATAAGGAAGTTACGTCCGTATCCGTCACGCACCTTTACGATGTCGTTTTTGTAGCCGAGGTTCTCGACGTCTTGAATAAGAATTACATACATTGTCTTGTCCTCCTACTTTTTATTTCATCATATCAGTTACGTAAGGCAGCAAAGCGAGATGGCGTGCGCGTTTAACGGCCTGAGCCACTTTGCGTTGGAACTTGAGCGAAGTACCGGTCAAACGACGAGGCAGGATTTTGCCTTGCTCGTTGAGGAATTTCTTCAGGAACTCAGGATCTTTGTAGTCGATGTACTTAATACCGCTCTTTTTGAAACGGCAGTACTTTTTCTTTTTCACATCCTGCTGTTGAGGAGTGAGGTAACGAAGTTCTTCTGCCATAGCTTAATCCTCCTTTTTGTTATGAGCGTTGCGGCGCTTTTCAGCGTATTCAAAAGCGTACTTGTCCAGACGGAAAGTCAAGAAACGGAGAACGCGCTCGTCACGGCGGTAAGCAGTTTAGAGAGTAGCAACGACCTCAGGTTCAACATCGAATTGCAGCAGGGCATAGAATCCCGTTGTTTTGCCCTTGATGGGATATGCGAGCTTTTTCAAGCCCCATTCCTCATGATTGAGAATAGTAGCACCGTTTTCGGTGAGCAGATTCTCAAACTTCTCTACCGCTTCCTTCATCTGGGGTTCAGACAAAACGGGAGTCAAGATGAAAGCGGTCTCGTAATGGTTTAACATTTGCTTGATTGTTTAATTGTTTAATTTTTTGATTTTCTTTGTCGTTTTGCGTGTGTTCTTGACACACAGCGCGAAACGGGCTGCAAAGGTACTGCAAACTTTTTAAATACGCAAGTTATTAATGCTTTTTTCTGAATTTTATTTCAAGGAAAGTAAATAAAATCCTCATCAAGAGCTTTGCTCGAAGATGAAGAGCGGAGCACCAAGCCGCTTTATTTTCTACGGAGTAGAGAATTTGTATGGACTTGGATGCGAACGCGTAGACGGGTGTGTAATACCATTCTCCCGAGTTTTCGATATCTATTATAGAGAGATAATGCCAAAGTGCCATGGCACTTTTGACACTTTTGCCATAACTCTCGAAGTATCAGGCTTTTATATTGAAAGTGCCAAAGTGCCATGGCACTTTTG
>JAEEGL017268164.1_pt1 | contig 14907 bp, 6 predicted proteins | sample 9134231 | NCBI WGS metagenome assembly JAEEGL01 (sample SAMN16246548, study PRJNA631951) | gut metagenome | biome: gut microbiome; feature: rumen; material: fiber-attached | host: Bos | place: Iran: Karaj | collected 2018-10
ACCCAAAGCCCAAAGCTGCGGCATTGTCCCAAATCCTTGTGGGGGAATGGATAATCAATTTGAAGGCGAGTCCAGGCACCGACTGGAGAATCGTTGCCGTTCTTCGCCTTAATCGCCATTCGGCTGAACTTTGCGCCGTTGCCTGGGGACAGGAACTTGAGTTCCTGAGTAACTTTTGGCGCAGTCCCCTTTTTGGAGAATAGGCTTTCCCCTGCAAAATCCAAAAGCGTGAAGGCCTCCTTGGACTTTGTGTCCGCCGCATACAATGCCTCAAGGCGCATGACAAGCGGACCAGCGAACTTGCACTCCGCGCTCCACTGTTCGCTCTTTCCGCCAAGCGCCGTCAACCTGCGCTTGACGATGGCAACGGGAGTAAGCTGCCACTTGCCGTGCCTGTTCAGGCGCAGCGCGAAGTCCTTGCCAGGTTCGGCAAGTGTATTCAACTCATTCTGGTCAAAGTACTTAGAGAGACGGATACGCTCATACCATCCGAGAATGGTCATAAGTTCGTCTATGCGCCCATTCAAGGGCTTGCCCCTCACTGTAACGTTCTCAATGGACATGGGACCGTCGATGCCGAGGTTCTTCGCCGCGAAGTACTCCAGTTCATCAGGAAACTGCCCGCGCACCTTCTCGCTTGGCCACGTCGGAGCCCACCATCCCATCTGAATCTCCTCGAAGTTGCTGTCGCGGAAGACCTTCTGGCGGACATGGGCATCGTGGTTCTGGCGAAAAGCCCAGTGGGGATAGTCCCATGCGCCAAGCCTTGAGTGAATCCACCAGCTGTTGTGCCCCCATTCGCTTGCCTCAGTGACAGGATTGCCCTTCAGTTTGGAGAAGATTTTCCAGCGCATGGAGTCAATACCATAACGGCTGCGCATGCCTTCGGAGCCGTCGAAATAGAGGCCATCCATGCCGCAAGTGTTATAGACGTTGGCGATTGCGGACGCCACATCGTCGGCGAGCTTGCTGTCAGGCTTGGGATAGAAGGCGATGTAACGCTGCTGGAGGTATTCCGCCTTGTCTCCTGCGGCATGCGGCTCGGCCTTTGTCCTGAACGCGCCTCGGACGCATTTTCTGAACGCGTATGGCTTCTCTCGGGAGATTTCCGAGTACTGTATGATTTCCTTTCCGATCTTGATGGCGTTGCCGTTGCAGGAGTAGCTCCAGACGATTTCATGCCCCTTTATCGGCTCTTCGTTGACGTAGATGACATCGTCGGCGGCGCCCATCGGGCGTGCAAGGGTATAGGTGGCGGAGGCGATCAAATCGTCGGAGGGCACGGGCGACACCCACGTGTCAGACGGCGAAATGCACGCCGTGAGCGTGTGGAAAGAGGCCTTCAGGCCTGCGGCGTGGATTCTATCGACGCTGTCCTTCATGTCAGAAATGCCGTTCGGGAACAAGCGTGGCGTGACATCGTAGTGGCCGAGCGTCTTCCACCATCCATGCAGATGAATGAACTGGAAGCCGCCGCGCTTAGCGAAATCTATCCACCTGTCGGTGTCCTTGTGGGCGAGATCCGCGAAAAGGTACGAGCCGCGCGTGAGTTCGCTGTCAAGCGTCCACGGCCCGCCGTTTTTTGATTTCGGCACATTCTCCTTCTCCTGCATTATGCGCGCGATGGCGAGAAGCTCCTTCTTCGGAGCGGCGGCGATTGCCGCCGCGATGCCGTCGAAGCCGCAATAGGATTCACCCTCAACAAAGAGGATGCGGCCGTCGGCTCTTGGAAATCCAGACATCTTCACCTTCAGGCTGAGGCTGCGCATGAGGAGTCCGTCCTCGTCGTCCGACGCCATTCCAGCCATGCCGCCATAGTATTTTTTCAGGTTGGTCTGCAACTGGCAGAAGCGAAGCCTTGTCAGTCCTGGAATGCTTACATGCTGCGGGGTGAACTTGAAATAGTCGCCAGTGGACTCGACTCTCATCTTGAGTTTCGTCCCTCGTTCCATCATATCGATGTCAAGGACGTTGTTCGGTTCAAGCTTGAGCCGTCTGGACATAAGCGTCGTCTTCCCGTCGCGATAGGCCATGCAGAGCGGCAGCGGCTCGTCAAGCAGTTCGCGTCCATTGCCTTTCAATATTATAGAAGTAATGAAGCCGTCCTGCGAAATCTTCATGACAGCCGTCCGAGTCTCAAGCTTCAGCAGTGACGTCCTGTCCTTGAGGGAGACGGTCTCGTACTTTCCGTTCTCCCGCCCCTTTGGGTCGGCCAGCCTTGCGATTTCGTTCTCATGCAGCGCACGGCCATACAGCCGTATTTCGTCGATAAGGCCTTTATGTGTGTTTGCGCCGTTTTCCCAACTGCCGACGAAGCCATTGTCAGCCGCCACCTTGACCGCGTAATTCCAATTGCTTGAAGAAGCGACCTTTTTGCCGTCCACGTATGTTGTGATGGAAGGACGCCTGAACACGACGGCGATGTGATACCATCTGTTCGGCTCGATCTTTTCGATGCATCCCACCGAGTGCTCATGCCAGTTGCCGCTCACGAAGCCCTTCTCCCTATCCTTCAGGGTTCCGATTCGGAATGAGCACCGCCTGTCCGACACATGCAGTTGCCATCCGCCAGGCGCCCAGCCCGAATGGAACACGTTCGGCCATTGGCTGAATCCCTCCCACATCACCCAAACCGAAAGGCTCATCTCGTTGATGCCATTAAGCCCTGCGGGAATATTGAATGAGCCGCAGGAACTCTCGCCAGTGAACCGCAACGCCGTGCCGAAGGCGCCCTTCGCCCATGAGCCGTTCTTCATGACAATGTCCTTGCCGCCGACCCTATCGACAGTCCAGATTCCGCTCCCCTCGTCGCATGGCCAGTACGCGAGCATTCCGTCATCGACTCCAGCGACGCAGACCGCGCAAAAAAGCGCAAAAATAACAGTTGTTTTTCTCATATTATATTTGTATGCCCTCCCAATGAAGCAAATCTCTCATGTTCCTGATTCATCAGGGCATAAATCGGGAAAACGTTCAGAAAGGAGTTTTAGAACTTCCTTCTTCAATTCTTTGGCAAATGCAAGGAGTTCAAGTGCCTCTGTCCTTGAAACTCCACCGACGAAATCATATTCAATATTGTTTCTTTTTGCACGGCAAGCATTTAAATAATAAACATCGCCCTTTCTATGTGGACCGATCGTGTACTCGATTGACATCAGAGTCCTATAGTGGGCTAAAGTATTCTCGGGACGATAGCCATGCGCATATAGCATGATTGTGCAAAGTTTCAAAACCGCATTATAGGCTACTCCAAATCTACATTCGTCTGACATATCATTTAATTGAGCATCAGCAAAATCCCGCTCAGCAACGGCTATTAAATTAGATATTTCCTGTTTGTCTGTCTTATGTGGGCGAATCCACCCATTATTTTGCCATTCTTGTAAACTCATCAGGGTCTCCTTTTAGGAATATCTTCGGTGACATACGGATTTCAACAAGAAAATGGTCATGATTCTGAATGCGTGAAATGAATTCGTCACGAGTAATCACGAATGGGTTAATCTCCTGCCTGAATTCACACGCCGCCCCTGAAACGCGTCTTGACACCTCCAGTAAACCACAATCACCGATTATAAAAAGGTCAATGTCACTGTTGACATTGGCCGTTCCTTTCGCGATAGAACCAAAAATGAATACAAACTCTGCCGAAATATCCTCAAGAGCCGCTTGTATAAACCCAACAGGACCATCTGTTTTCAGCACCAGATCGCAAAGCACAGGATACAAAAGACTGTCCGTATTGGCTTGATAATTGACGCGATTGCCATCCTTCTGCTTAATGACAATACCCAACGTTGTCAATTGACGCAATTCTCTTTGAAGAACAGGAGCACTCAACTTTGCCTGACGGGAAAATTCACGCAAATGCATGGTTCTTTTTTCAGAAGTAAAAAGTTTCTTCAGTATTTCTGCCCTTGCTTGCGAGCCTAATAGTTTTTGCAGCATATTACCTCCTTTGATTTTGTAATCAATAAGATAACATTTGTAATCAAAAAAGCAACATTATTTGGCCATATTTCTCGATACATCAGTCTTTTGATTTCTATCTCTAGAAAACAATTTGAATATACAGTAACACTAAAAATGACAATTGCAAACTAAAATACGACCAAAATTGCAGATTGAGCCAACAATTGGCGAATGACTGAAGAGAGCGGCTACAGCCTGCTTGCGAGGAACTTCTCGACGAGCGCCATGCTGAGGCGGGCGTCCTGAATGCATGTTTCGGGAGTCTCGCCCGATTTCACGCAGTCGATGAAATGCCTGTCCTCGTAGTAGTATCCATAGTACCTATGGAAGTCGTTGCTCTGCGCCAATTCACGGCCATCGAGGCAGACGCTCTCCTCCTTCGCCGCGCCAGTGGCGGCAAGCGAGTAGCTTATGCCGCCTGTGTGCGTGAGGATTCGCGCATCGACGTCAATCGTGGCCCCCATGCCAAGGTTGATGAAGCCGCTTGCGCCGATTCCGTGAATCTGGAACTGGTGGACGCGTCCGCCCACCCTGTAGTTCGCCTTTATGATTCCCGTCACGCCGTTGTCGAATTCGCAGATGCCGTTCCATGCGTTGTCAACGGGGCTGTCATAGCGACCGACGAGCATGGAGGCCTTGGTGACGGAGTTTCCGCCAGAAAGGTAGCGCATAAGGTCGATGGCGTGGACGGTGTCCGACTCGAAGGCGCTCAACGACCCTTTGTCGAAATCCGCGATGCCGTACTTGAAGAAGCATCCCTCCACCTGCGTGATCTTCGTCATGGCGCTGACAGTGTCCCGGACTTTTCTGACGACTGGTATGTACCTTCTGTTGAACGCGACCATGACGCTCTTCCCGCTTTCATCCGCCTTTCTCGCAAGGCTTTCGGACTGGTAGGCGGTGATGCCCGGCGGCTTCTCCATCATGACATGGTATCCGTGCTCGATTGCAAGCGTGGCGACATGGAATGTGCTGGCTGGCTCGACAAGGCAGAACACCGCGTCGATTTTCTCATTCGCAAACATCTCGCGCTCAAGCGTGTATGTCTTTGGAATGCCGTATTTCGCGGCCATCTCCGACGCACGTTCAGGACGCAGGTCGCATATTGCGACCAGTTCGACGTCTGGCATCTCCGCCAACGACGGCAGATGGACGCTTCGCGCTATGTTTCCCGCGCCGACCAGGGCGACTCTGACCGTTCCTCCGCTCGAAGAACTGCTCCCCATGGAAACCTCCTTGTTTGTGTGTTATTCGCTCTCTGTCCTTAGCTGCAGAAGAGGCCTAACGTATTTGTTGAAGTTTTGTATATCAGTTTTGTTAGACAGAGCCTCGGCCAGCGTGGCGCCTCCCGCGTTGAACGGCCGCAAACCGTCGGCGCCATCCCTTTCAAAGTCGTGCATCAGTTCGATGAACTGGTTGACAGAGAGACTTCGACGCAGGATTTTCACAAGGCCCTTCTCCTCCTCTGGAGTGGGGTCCCCTCCCATGATTGTCGCCTCTATCCGTGGGAATATGAGCACCTTCCTAGGCGAGGCCTTCGCCATTTCCACGAATGGCTTGAGAGGGAAAAACTTTTGAGTGCCGATGTTGTAGTATCCAGGGGAAATCATGTCCAAGAGCCCTTCCTTCAGCAGATTCTCCACGTCAATGCCGTGTTTATAGTAGTTGTCGCAGTCAAAGTTAATCTCCAGCGCGATTTTGGGGTCGATGGCGTCAATCGCCTTTCGAACCTGCCTGAGCCATTCTGTCATGACGTCCGCCTGCAGCCTGAGCCATCTTGCATCCATGTAATTCTCCCGCGTGCACTGTCCGTATTTCTCCCTGTAGGCGTTTACGAGCGGCTCGTCGAAGCCAAAGAACGGCGGATGCCTGAGGAATTCAATCGTTATGGCATCGGGCCTGTATTCAATAACCTCCTTGATAATGCCCATATAGAAGTCCCTTACGCCCTGATAGGCATAGCTTGGCTTCAGCTTTCTCTTGCCATCGACATCCGTCATCCACCACTCTGTATGCTGTGAAAGATATTCAGCATTCAGTGCGCTCTCATTGGAAGCATACCATGGATTGGCGCGCACAGTGACGGAAAAGCGCAGGTCCTGCTCACGCGTCTTGTCGCGCAGAATGCGTATTGGGTCCGAGCCGCTCTCCTTAAGCAACTTCGCCAGCCGTTCCGCGGCAAGCCTGTCACCGTTCCGCCAGAATCTCACATCCTTCTGCTGTCCGAACATGGTGGCTATCCTGCTTGGATAATTGACGGCGGTTGTGCCGACGCACCAGTCAAGCGCAAAGGCGTTCGCCTTTTTGAATGCGACGGCCCTGTCCTCAAGCTCCTTTTGCGTGATTTCCCTTGCAAAGAAATCGCTGTAGCCGTCAGAGTGAATGATTGCCGAGGGCTTGACCACCTTTTCGGCATAGTATTCTTCGATTTCATCATCCGTCACGGGGGAGATTGAGAGGCCGCCAATCTCCGCTCCTGCATCAAGCGCATTGAGAGTAATGGTGGCAGGGTTGTCCATAAAGGGAAAGATGCCAAGAAACGCCTCTCCCGTGGTGGTCTCCAGCAGGTCGTTTGGATGCTCCATCTGCAGGAACACATTGGTACTTTTTTCCTGAGCCTGCGAACACAATCCACAAATTGTGACAAGATTAAAGCCGCCCTTGCCGCGAATTGTGGCGTATAGAGCATACTTTCCTGTTTTAGGCACTTTCGCCGTCAGGGAGGCGCCTTTTTTCTTCGCCTTGAGCAGCGTGACTTCAAAGCCGTCCGCATCGTATGTTTTCTCCTCCCAATCGCCATTATGCTGTAATGCAAGGAAAATGCGTGTGTTGTCGTACATGAATTGGCGTGTTTTCACAAAGGGTGCCATCGCGCCATTGTCAATCTCAAGGCGCAGTTCGTGCAATCCTGCGGCGAGGTTGTCAGGATTGATTGTCATGCTTCTTGACGCTCCTCTGCCTGACCTTCCACGTGATTTCATCGTCATCTGCTCTGCGGAGCCCTTCCAAATGAATGTGCCGTCCAAGAACAGGGAAACCGTCTTCCCTGCGATTGAATCGGAATCCACCTTAATTGGAATTTTACCAGTCACAATCATGGGAGCGGTCAGTTTAAGGTCGGCATACTGCCCGATTGCATTGAAATGTGTCATAAATCCGTTAAAGCGATAGACATAGAAGTCTTTGTCCCAATCGGTGGCAATCCTGAAGAACTTGCCGTAGAATGGTCCTTTCATTGTTACGCGGGCGTAGAGGACGCCCTCCTTCTCATGGTATTTCGTGGAGATTTCGGCCTTGGTTTCGGTAAACGCCCTTCCGTCGATGCTTGTGTAGAGGCGTGCATTGTCCATGCCCGCCTCCGTCTCTGGACGAGACTTGTTGAATTTGTCCAATTCGAGTTCAATCCTTTCAAGGACATTGGCCGTTGGCAGCGCGAATTCCACAATTCGTCCCCTCCATGGAAACGCCAATGAGACGTTGCCCCCATCGCCACGATACGGCAAGGCCGCCACTTCGGCGGCGGTCACGTTGTTCTGGAAGCCGCCTGACGACACCTTCAGCGCGCCGTTGCCCCATTCGGCAACTGTTTCACCGCTCCAGATGCACTTCGATGTGGCGAGCAATGCCATCACGGCAAGTGCCAATGTTCCCTTTCTCATCTCTTCTCCTCCTTTGTGCAAATTCCGCAGAAGAAGCAATCATCTTTGCTTCCACTGCGGCATGCGCATGGATTTCAGCGTTTTACGCGCCCTGAAGTATTGCCTTTCATCAGCCCCATGATTTCAGATTTCGAGGCATAGTTGACATCGCCTCGGATGGTGTGCTTCCAAGCGCTGGAGGCGACAGCGAACTTGATGGCCGTCGCTGTCTCGCAGAGTTCGTCGTCGTTGAGCGCGAAGACGAGTCCCGCGCCGAAAGAGTCGCCGCCTCCGAAGCGGTCGATGATGTGGTGGATTTCGTATGGCCTGTAGTCGCCGTTGGCGTCAAGCGGCGCGAAATGCGCCTGCTTTGTCTTGCAGTCGTAAAGCATTCCGCCCCAGTTGTTGTGGTCGGCGGAGATGCTCTCGCGGAGGGTAATGGCTACGAATTTCGCCTTCGGGAAGGCGGCCGAGAGCTTCGCGGCGACCTCCTTGTAGCCTGCGATGTTGAGCTTGCCCTCGTCTATGGAGGTGTTGTCGGCGCTGATGCCGAAGACGTCCTGCGCGTCCTCTTCGTTGCCGATGATGATGTCGGCGTGTGCGGCGATCTGTCGCATGCACTTCTCGGCGAGTTGGTTCTTGGTGAGCGCTGGATCCCAGTTCCAGAGTTTTTTGCGGTAGTTCAGGTCTAACGAAATCGTTATACCCTTTGAGGCGGCAGCCTGCGCGAGGGCGAGAGTGGATTTGAATGCATTCTCCGTGAGCGACGGCGTGATGCCCGTCAGATGGAGATGTGTGACGCCGTCCAGCATGGAATCGAAATCGTAGTCCTCTGGCGCGAAAAGCGAAATGGTGGAGTAGTCGCGGTCGTAGATGACATTCGAGCCGCGCATGTTCGAGCCGTGCTCGGCGTAGTAGATGCCCATGCGGCCCTTCTTCGAGTAGCAGATTTTAGAGTTATCGACGCCGATGGAGGCAAGGAAGCCGCCGAAGCAGTGCGCGACAGCATTGTCTGGCAGCGCCGTCAGATAGCGGCTAGGCATCCCCAGAAGCGCGATGGACGCGCAGAAGTTCGACTCGCCGCCACCGAATGTCGCCTCCAGTTCGCCAGGCAGAACCTGCTGAAAGCGCTTCTTGCCATCGGGGCTCAGACGAAGCATTATCTCACCGAATCCAGCAATCAGTTTCTTTGTCATTTATCTCTCCTTTGATTTATATGCGCGCGCCTTTGGGCGGCACGCGCTCATGCTGCATGATATTCGTTAAATGTAGAGATTACCTCTATAAAATGGCCGTTCTTGCCAAAATTGCAAATCAGATACTCGATAGAATTGTTGAAAACCTTGCTTCTGCGTCCCATGCCATTGAATTTTGTCACGTCAACTTAAGCCACACAAGGTCCGCGCTGTTGACAGTTCCCATGCAAAGGCGCATTGGAAGCGGATGCAGTGGACTCAGAGCGACGCCGTTGCAGACGATGTTGAAGCGCATTGGCTGGTTCACGCCATGCCTGTATGGCGCAAACTCCTTCATGTCAATGGTGTAGCGCAGGCATTCGCCGTTTATTCGCCGCATTGTGATTCCGCGCGTCGGCTCATTGACGTTCCTGCCGTTGGCCTTGAAAGAGTGGCAGATGATTCGGCAGAGCCTGCCAGGCTCCAGATAAAGGGTCGATTCCTCTAGTTTGCCTGTGATGACAAGCTGCAGAATGCCTGAAGCGTCGCCAGTGAATACGACATCAACGCCCCCAATCGAGATGTGCCTGTCAAGATGGACATCCGTCTCAAGATCCGAATCGCCGCGATAAAGGCACAGTTCCCGCGAATCCAGATCAACATTCGAGCATTCCGTCTCAAGCAGATTCTCCAAAAGCATCGCCCTCTTTTCCAATTTCGCAGGATAGAACATGTAGCTTTCCACTTCCGCATGATAGCCAAGAAGTTCATTTGAAAGGCATAACTTCCTCATGGCCAATGTATTGTCGATTTCATTTCTCACAATCCGCCTGATTTCAGGAAGCCTGTCATGCCTTGAATAGAACATATCCTCGCGCAGCGCATAGAACCTAAGCAAATTGCAGGTGGATTGAATCTGAAGCCCCACGGCCTCCGCCACCTCCAGTTCCGACAGTTGCTCGCATGTGCTTGCAATTCGGCGCATTATCCTCAAAGCGTCCTGCCAGCCAGCCTCCATCCTCTCCATCAGCGCAAGTGTATTTTCAGGCGTATGCGAGTAGCATACGCATTCATAGACACGGTCACCGCTGTTCTTTGGAAAACTCTGTGTGTAGGACGGCGCCATAGGCAAATCCCTCGGCATCAGATACCATGGGAATACAATGGAACTGTGCAGGGGGCCAAACCACTTGAACGCCAGTTCCTCGGGGAAGTTGCCGTACGCTTCTGAAAACAGTTTCCAGCATTGCGCCGCTTCATGCGCCTTCGCCCCCCATATCGGACGCGCCAGCTCCTCAAGAAACGCCACATCATTCTCTGGAAATGGAAGGAAAGAGAGCCTGCCCGCCGCAGAGTTCATCATGCACGGATAATTTCCGAAGTACCAGCTTTGCATCACAGTGTCGCATCCATGCTCCAGCAGTTCCTTGTATATGCCATGCAGCTTGCCAGGCACTGGCAGATACGGGACAGTGGCATCCTCATGCGACGAACATGTTTGTATCTTCGCGGCGGGATGCTTCAGGAATGACGCCATTGTCTTCCATGCGTCCGATGCGTGCCCAAACGAAAGCGAATAGTCCTGCACGAACAGTTTCCGCCCCATCTGCGAGACGACTCCGCCCGTCTCGCAGTTACGCATCATTGGAATGTCCTCTGGCCATGCGGCCGCAATCTGGTTGATGATCTCGTTTTCAGGATCGCCGTGGATGTAGCTTGCCGCATAGAACCAACCGATGAAAACAGCCTCAGGCTGGCGGCTGCACAGCGCATCCCGCATAAGGCGAGCCATGGAGGCAAATAGTTCACCCGCAGTATGTTCCGAGCATCTTGGACAATTGCATTCCTGCACATGTGGAAACATTTTCCATGTCGCGCAGGGCCATGAGCTCTCCAGGCACATTATGTTGATGATGCCGCCGAGGCCAGGGACCTTTTCCGCGATGTATCCAATGGTCTCGCGCAAGTACCGCTGTCCGATTTCGGAAGACGTGCAGAAGAATGTCGTGCCGTCTGGAGTGACATGCCCTCCCATTTCAGGATATTTCGCCAAATCCTCCCTGCTCATGTTTTTCCATCTGCCATTGAAACTGCGCGGCTCGGACATGAACAGGTAGCACTTTATCCCATAGCGCGCGCACTTCTCGACTACTGAGCGCAGTTTGCCCAATTTACCATCGGCCAGTTCGCCGCGTTCTGGAAAGAGGCTGGTGGGCATGTCATTCAGATAAATGGTTATCCAGATGCCATTCATCCTTTCGTGCGCGATCGCGTCAAGGTATTCGTCTGGATAATAATCGAAATCATCCTCCAATTCATCCAGCCTTAGCGGCGGTCGGCAGTTCGGCGAGAGGAAGGAGCGCGTGATGCGGTGCCTGATCTGTGGTTTTCGGTGGACATCGACGGTTATGCAGCCTCCGTCTTGCGCGGCAAGCAATGCGTCCTCAAAGTCATAGACGGCATAGCGCAAGCCCTCCGCCCCAGAGGCGGTCAATCGCACGGATTCATTGTCAACCGTCAGGCCGTATTCCTCCTTTTCGCAGCCACTGTCAATCTGCACCGTGAATGGAATGCCATTGTCATTGATTGGTATGGAGGCCTGCTTCAGCGCCTTTTGCAGCGAAGCCATCGCCGTCTCTGGAATCGGACCGCAATCGCGAAACGATATCCCCTTGGCAAATTGGCAACGGCAAACGCCGCTGAAATCCCTAACTGGCAAATGCCTCAACATTCCATACAGATTGATGTCCTTCCTGTCTGGAAATGGCAGCGCATCATATTCTTCAAGTAGTCTGTTGTCCATTGCCTAATCGATTAATTATACTCTAGAAACTCTAGAAGCTCCAGCCTACTTCCTCAGTGCAGCCAGCGCCTTCAGGAGCCTGACGGCGTTGCGGTCAAAGAAGCCGTAGTCCTTTTCCGTCTTCCACTGGAATGTCTCGTCCTTGATTGCTGCGACGACCTCCGCAGGCGCCTCAGCGAGCGCCTTCTCGGCCTCCGCAAGCGCGGGATGTTTCGGATTGGCGGCCTTCACGCGCGCGCTTTCCGCCTCAAGCATCTTCATGTATTCGAAGTCGGCGACGCTTTCGCGAATCGCCTCCGCCTGCTTTGAATCGGTGATCGGCCCTTCGCGCGAGACGAAATATGGCCCGAACTCCGTGCCGTTCCTGCTGAAGACATTCCATGAATCGCCGCTTCCCGCTGTGCATCCGAATGCCCAGAAGAACGACGCCCACGCCTTCATCTGGTGGCACTGCCACGCCTGCCCGCGCCAGTAGTGGAGCGGGTCAAGCTGCTTGGCGGGGCCAGAGCAGGAATAGAGCCATAGCGTGCGTCCATCCTCACGCTGCTTGCTGTAGAAGTCCTTGAAATGCTTTCCTTCCCTGGTCATCATCGGCGTGTTTGGGCAGAGTATGTCAGGAAGGGAGAATGCCTCAGGGATGCCCTTCTCAGGGGAAGTCCATGTCGGATCCTGGAAGAACTGCATCCTGAACTTCTCCTTTCGGATGACTTTCAGGAAGTTCACGACAATCGTGTCGCCCGCGACTGAATATGGCTCGTCGTGGTAGAGATAGACAAGCTGCTCAGGCTTGAGGTTCAGGTACGACATGCGGCCTTCAAGCGCCTTGTAGTAGTCTATGACCATCCTCTCGTAGCGCGGCGTGTTTGCCTTCTCGCCGAAGAACTCCGTCCTGCTCATGAAGTGCGCGATGCAGTAGAAATGCGCGTTTGGCCACTCCTTTATCCACCTGTCGAAGCTTCTGAAGTCGAGTTCGGCGGCGTTTGTGAGATGGCCCTCTTCGTCGAATTTCGGATTCATCGGCATCGCCTCCGTCCTGTTCCATGTGCAATTGACGCCGATTTCGCGCATGAACGCCATGTTCCCAAGATAGTTCTTCGCATTGTATGTGCCCGCATACTCCCATCCGCCGACATTCAGCCGTGGGTCCTTCGGGAACTCTATCCCGACTATCTCGACGGAAAGTTTCACCGACGGATTCTTCGCGCCGACGACTTTCACGGCGGCTTCGTACACTCCCGCCTTCGCCGTCGGCTTGTAGCACATCAGCCAAACCTGCACATTGCATCCTGCGGGCACCGTTACCTTCGCCTTCCCGCCCTCAAAGGGAAGCTCCCTCAGCGCGGAAGAGATTGCCTTCTCATCCTTCGTGGTCGTCACAACTGCCTGGAACGCCCTTATGCCAAGCGCGGGATTGACCGCAGAGGCGTCTATCGTGAACGCCTGTGGCGCGTCCGTCGGATTCGCGATGGAAAACGCCTCGGAGCGGACTTCTCCGCGCATCATCGTGATGGAGAGCGCGACACCAGCCTTGTCGTCCTGCGCGTTTCCGATGAACGAGACGTTCTCCCAGCGGTTGCTCTTCCACACGAACGGCCTTGAGAAGCCTTTCGAGCGCTGCACGTAGGCATTGAGCGCGAGTATCTTTGTGGAAAGCGGATATAATGCGAAAGGCATCTCGCTGCTCATCTTCGAGATTCCATCCAGCATTGGAAGGGTGGCTATCTCATTCGAGCATTCCGCTGCGAGCGCCTGCGCCTTCGCCTTCTCCGCAAACGAGTCTGGACACGCCTTGATTTCTGCCGCAATCGTCTCCAAATTCGCCATGAATATATTCTTTATGGTAGATAAAGTGAAGAAATCATTGAAATTGCCGTTCTTGGCGACGATGCTGGCCTTCATAGGCTCCTTGAGCAAATCATCGCTTCCACGGAAGATTTCAATCTCATCGCAGAAAATCGCGGAGGTTCCCGGAGCGGTTCCTATCAGCGCGACATAGCGCCCTTTCCCCTTCATCTCCCTTGTCTCGTATGTGAAATTGATGAATGACGAGTGGTCTGGCTCCTTTTTGACGCGTGTGCCAAACTGGACAAGGTCGCCCAAAAACTGCCAGTTCTCCTTGTCTTCCGATGCAAGCACCCATATCGAGCTCGGCCAGTGGACGCCAGCAGGCGCAGCCGCCGCGCACGACCATGACGCGCCGCAAATCGGCTCCGTCTTCTCAAGGTCGATGACGACGATTGCGGGCTTGTTGCTGTGCCATCCGACAGTCGATTTCTGCGTCCAGAAATAACCCACTGTCTTGCCGCCGTCCGTCAGCTGAACCGCATCGTCGGCGTCACGGCAGAGGTGATAGTCTGGCGCCTTCGCCATGGTGTATTTTTTGTTCAGCGCGAGATTGTCGCCGTTGTTGACGGCGGTCTGCGGAAGGGGCCTTTTGGCGGCCTCCGCCTTCGGGAGGATTTCGATTGCGTCGAAGAATGACCTGCCGACATCGTTCTTCCTGTAGTCGCCATCGAGGACGAGCGTGTGCCCGGCGTCGGCGCCGCTGCGGAAGTTCTGGCGTGAGTGCTGCCAGCCAGCATGCTTTGGGTCAGACGCGCTGTAGCGAACGACATCCCTTCCCGCATTGTCCTTCACGGCGATGCTCGGCGCAACGCCGTCGCACTTGTACCAGAAGAGCAGCGTGTAGTCCGCATTTGGCTTGAGCGCAATCTTCTGCTGCAGTCTTCCCGCGCCCTTTCCAGCCGTGAATCTGACGGATGAGACGCTATCTACGCCGTCGTCATCTACGAACTCCCACACTCCCGCCGCAGGCTTCTCCATCGTCCACGACGGCGGCAACGCGCCGTATTCTGGCTTCCCCTCGTCGAAGAAGCCGTTCTTCACAATGCTTTCAGCCAGCAGGCCGAGGGATGCCGCGAACAAAGTTGTTGCAAGTTTTCTAAACATGTTGTCCTCCGTATTGTATATTGTACAAAATGTTTTATTCCCTATGAGGAAAGGTAACTGTAGTTGTAGTGATTGTGTCAAGCAAGCCGTCACCATGCGCATGAACCAATGTCAGCACTGGCCGTGTTGGCATAACCACCGACTGCCTAGCGCCATCGGCGCGAAAGGTAACAGCCGTGGGCAAGCGCAGCGCTGTAGGCGCAAGCGCCGCCCACGGTGGAGCGAGACGAGAACGTCAAGCCCCGTGGGGGCGGCAGAATGCCATGAATCTCTGCCGCCCCCACGGGGCTTGCAGGCATAAACTGCTGTCCGACCGTGGGTTACGCTTGCCGCTACGCGGCTGCGCTCACCCACGGCTGTTGTCTTTCGC
>JAEEGL011637410.1_pt1 | contig 14906 bp, 14 predicted proteins | sample 9134231 | NCBI WGS metagenome assembly JAEEGL01 (sample SAMN16246548, study PRJNA631951) | gut metagenome | biome: gut microbiome; feature: rumen; material: fiber-attached | host: Bos | place: Iran: Karaj | collected 2018-10
AAGCTTTTTAAGAGGATAAGAAGCTTTGAGTGGATCGAGCCCGTACATGAAACCATCAGGGAGCTTCCTCTTGTATATGACAGTGATATAGAGATAATACACAAGCCTCAGAACAACCATTCCGGCAGGGATATAGCCATATTTGAGGGGCTTGTTGGCAGGGGGGAGAAGCTTTCGAAAAAGCTTTTTTCAATGTATGCAAAGGAGCTCTTTATATCCGGTACAAAGGAGGAGATCTTAAGAGCGGAGGATTATTTCACGTCTGCGGTCGATAGCGCGCAGATCGATGCTACCGGGCTTAAGGATGCGGTCTGCATAGTTGTCCTTGCTGGCTGGTTAAGGGGAGATTTCCTTAAGATGTACAGATATGCCTTAAAGGAGATAGCTCTCGAGCCGGCGAGCGAGGTGTGTTATGTCCTGGGAGAATACTATATGTCGCTTAATGACCCGAAGGAGGCCTCGGTATGGTATTATAACGCAGCCTTTGAGACCGAGAGCGCATTAAGCCTTAAGCACGGCGGGGAGCTTGCGATAAGCAGGCTTGCGCAATGCTACAGAAGCCTGGGAGACGAGGAGCAGGCCCTTTACTACGAGGAGCTTGCCGGGAAGAAGGATGAAGAATTATAAATTTACAATAATGTACGACGGTACCAGATATAAGGGCTGGGAGCATCAGCCGGGTACCGATATGACCATACAGGGCAAGCTTGAGGGCGTTCTTTCGAGGCTTGCGGGAAAAGAGACCGAGGTCATCGGAGCGGGAAGGACGGATGCGGGAGTTCACGCGCGGGCGATGGTGGCAAACGCAAGGCTTGAGACCGGGCTGTCCGAGGAGGAGATAAAGGATTACATGAATTCCTATCTTCCTGAGGATATCTGTGTCAGGGAGGTAACGACAGCTTCCGACCGTTTTCACAGCAGATATAACGCTATCGGCAAGACCTACCGCTATACCTGCTATACCGGCGGGGAGAAACCGGTTTTTGACAGGAAATACGTACATGCTCTGGAAGGCGAGCCTGATATCGAAAGGATGCTCAAGGCCGCGGGATATCTGGAGGGTGAGCATGATTTTGCGGGATTCTGCAGCAATCCCAAAATGAAGAAGTCGACTGTGAGAAAGATTGACCGGATAGATATCATGGCGAAGGGGCAGTATCTTTATCTTACCTTTCACGGGACGGGGTTTCTGCAGCACATGGTGAGGATAATGACCGGAACTCTTCTTGAAGTGGGTTACCATACCCGTGAGCCTGAGAGCATATTGGAGATACTTTCGGAAAGAAAAAGAGCCCTTGCGGGAGCGACCGCTCCGGCCAATGGCCTGTGCCTTATCAAAGTGGATTATTCCTGAGATGTTATTCTTAAAACGTTGCTTTACGACTTTCATCTGATATTCAGATGAAATTTATATGGCTATTAATAGCCTGTCAGGCCGTGGCAGCGATCACAGGATCATTTTTGACCGGAATGCTCAAATCCGGCCCTGTCCATATAATCCTTGAGGGCGGAAAAGGCGGTATCGCTTATATCATGCTCTATCTTGCAGGCGTCGTCTTCCGCTGTTTTGGGATCGACCCCTATTCCTTTAAAGAAGCTTGTAAGTACAAGATGCCGCTCATAAATCTTATTTGCCAGGGCACTGCCTGAATCCGTCAATGAGATATATCCGTTTTCATTGACCGTAATATATCCGTCGTTTTTCAGGATCCCCAATGCCCGGCTTACCGATGGCTTTGAGAAGCCCATTTCCGCGCTGATATCTATGGCGCGCACGTTAGCGCTTCTGTCGGACAATACTCTGATAGTCTCCAGATACATTTCTCCAGACTCTTTCATGGAAAACCTCCGTGGTGTTTGTTTACCGCATACGGATCTGTTTTTCGGAAGCTGTTCAGGATTTTTGAACAGCTTCTTACTACAGCTTTGCGATGAACCGGCTTAATTGATTTGATGCATGTCTTAAATACGTTACCCACTGCCTGTGAGCAAGCTGCCGTCATTGACCGTCATTTCCATCATGACCCTTAAATGATAACTTAAAACTTATACAAAATCTGCAATTTACTCCATTTTACTACAAAATTCTACGGGAGTCAAAGAGAATTAAGAGTAGGACTTACAAAATCCTGCGGGACTCTAAGAAAATGAAGAGACGGATTTTCTTAAAATCGGCATATCCCTCACAACCTAAAATAGATATTAAGTGATTGTCCAAAGAGCAGGACTACCTCATAACCCGGGGCATTTTGAAAGGTAACGGACAGACCGATCCTGTATCACATATAATTTGACTGATATGGTCAATAGAATACATCCTCCGGAGAAACCTTCTTGAACCGTGTAGGTTCTGTGATTATAATTGTAATCAGAGGCTACCATTCACGGCCGACCGTGAGGCGGGGCAGCCGCGTCTTGGTCACCGGTGACTACCGGTGACTGCAATATAACAAAGAAAGGATGAAGATGGTGGATATCACAGGAGTAAAGAATCTGGTATTTGATATGGGAAATATACTCATAGGCTTCCGGTGGAAGGATATGCTGGAGATCGACCGGGGGCTTGACCCCGAAAGAGCCAGGGCTGTAGCCAGGGCGGTTTTTAAATCGAGGCTCTGGGAGGAGTATGATATGGGAGACCTGAGCCCCGATGAGCTGAAGGAGGGCTACAGGAGGACGAAACCCGGGCTGTATGAGGATATCGAATGGTTTTTGGACAACGCGGATTGTATGGGCGTTGACCGACCCGGAACATGGGAACTGGTAAACAGGCTTAAAACGGAAAAGGGCTATAGGCTTTACATCCTTTCCAACTACTCTGAAAGGCTGTATGCCCTTCATGCAGGCAGAGCCGAAAAGGCTATTGACTTTGACGGAAGACTGATCTCTTACGAGGTTCATCTGGTCAAGCCCGACCCGGCTATTTTCGAAGCCCTGCTTAAGAAGTATGGGCTCAGGGCAGAGGAGTGTGTTTTCATAGATGACGTGTCGGCGAATACAGAGGGAGCCGCCAAGGTGGGCATGAAGTCGGTCACGGTAAAAACAGAGGAAGCGGTCAACGAATTATTGAACGGATGGCTTGAGTGACTGAGATAGTCAAAGTTTTTAGAAAAAGTTAACATAAATTTTAAAATTGGTATTGACACCTTTTAAAAGCATGTGCTAATATAACCGTGTTATATAACAACAAAGCATGATCGAACTTAAGAGGCATTAAATTTAAGCGAGTTTTTCGCAAAAAGGGGAGCGATTAATAAGGCGGTCAGGAAGGGTTGACCGCTTCGGTCATGCTGATACGGCCGGTTAAGAAGTTGCTACGGTGAAGGGAAGAAGGCAGAATTGCTGAATAATTGATTTGGGTTAGGGAGCTTAGAAACAATGCCTCCGAAAATAAAGGTTTCCAGGGAGCGGGTGCTTGATACGGCATTTGAGATGACAAGAGAAGAGGGCTTTGAGGCCTTGACCGCAAGAAAGCTTGCATCAAGACTGGGTTCATCTACACAGCCGATATTCCGGGCCTATGAGAATATGGAAACCTTAAAGGAGGATCTTTATTACAAGAGCGTGGATTTTTTTTCCGAAGAGATGTTAAAGTCCGTGGGTTCGGGGGAGCCTGCTTATCTGTCGATGGGAATGACCTATATCGAGCTTGCCGTTGGGGAGCGGCATCTGTTCGGGCTGGTTGCTTCCATTGAAGAGCACAAAGGGGAAGAGATACACGAATTCCTGCAAAGAGGTGATGGCAGGGAGCTTCTTGAAGAATTGCCGGATGCGGGTGATCTTTCGCCGGAACAGAAGAGGGAACTGTTCAGCATGGTATGGATGTTCACCCACGGCGTGGCCACTCAGGTCACAAGCGGAAACGTGAAGCTTGGAGACCTGCAGATAAGGGGAATGTTAAGCCGCGCCTATAACGGTTTTCTGAGCACCCTGAGATGAGAGTATGATGATTCGGGCTTGAGGGAGCCCGAAAGGGGTATCCGGGGGATAAAATTGCAAAAAAGAAGAAGCAAAGGGGATCACAGATCCGGCCATGGTTTAAGGCGCCGGATCGATAAGATCCTCAGGAGGGTATTGCTGTTTCCTGCGAGAATTCCGAGGCTTCGTCTTGAGACGGTTGATCTGCTGAGGAAGGTATGTGAATTAAGCGGTGTGTCTCTGGTATTGGCATTGATGGTGCTGATGGTGGCCGAGAGGGGGCCTGCCATAATGGCGACTGTCATAGCGGCGGTTGTGTTTGTATCATCGTTTGTACTGATAAGGTTGCGTATTTATCAGGACAGGCTTGTCGATCACGGATACATGAGATAAAACGAAAATAACAATTATCTACGATGAGAGGGAAATAAGGGGTTTTGAGAAAGGCAGATCATGGGGGATGATTCTGCTTTTTTCTTTGGCGTTTATTGTATATTGAATATGTTTGTGCTATAGTAGAGAAAATACAAGTACAGCATATTTTTTCATTTTTTAATTAATGTTCATGTGAAAAAGACCAGGATCGGATTTCGAAGCTTTTCTTCATTATCAAAAATTAATATCATTTCGGCGATCATTTTCATATTATCTGTAGTGTTTATCCTTACTCTTCATGATATGGGGACAGGAGCTGTTTTTCGTTGGATAATATGTCTGTTCTGCATCGCTCTCTTTCTGCGCCCTCTTTTAAGCTTAAGGGCTCTTAAGCTTTTTGACGGAGGCTTTTCTGTCTCAATGGGGCTGGGGATCGGAATGTCCTTTCTTTTAGTCTGGTTTTTCTCGGCTGCAGGGATTACCGGCTTTAGTACTCCTGTCTGTATCGCAGGCTTTATTATCTTGACTGCTATAGTCAATGCAATGAGCTTTACAAAAAGGACTGTTTTCAGATGGGACAAAAAAGAGTTTTCCAGGTTCATGCTGGGTTTTGCCCTGTTCATGGTCCTTTTTTCCGCGGCCTTTTATGTAAAAGGCTTTAAAGCTTCTCTGGACAGCCAGACCGAACAGTTTATGGATTACGGCTTTATGCAGACCATGTACAGACAGAAGGAGCTGGCTCCCTATGATATGTGGTTTTCCGGAAGCAGGCTGAATTATTATTATCTCGGGCAGGCTATGGCGGTATATCTTTGCAGGCTTTCCTTTGTGACGCCGGAGTATGGGTATAACCTGATGCTCTGCACGATCTTTGCGGCTGTTTTTATGATGACGGCCTCTCTTATTGGATCGGTGGTCTCCTTCTTTAATAATGAAGTGTCACCGGTCAGGTATCTCTACCGGGTCGCAGGCGCCCTGATCGGAGCTCTTCTCACGATCTGCGGCGGCAACGGCCATTACCTTATCTACGGCAAGCTTCTCCCGTTTGTTGAAAAGATCACAAAAAAGGAGCTCGTAAAGGACTTCTGGTTTCCTGATTCTACCGCGTTTATCGGTAATTATCCCGAGGTCGATGACAAGGGAAAGCATGAATTCCCTTCATATACCATGGTACTGGGGGATCTGCATGCCCATGTCTGCAACATGCTCTTTACCATTCCGCTTCTGACCCTGCTTCTTGACTATGCCGCCGCGTCAATGACCGGAGCCGATGTCAGTCATCAAAAAGCCACGGACGAAGGCGGGGAAAAGAAGGCCGACGTTTTGCCGGAGCGCGCAAAAAAAAGTGAATTCATGCATGTGCTTAAGGAGATTAAAAAGGACAGCTATAAAGCAGAGCTTGAAAGAGAAAAGAATAAAAGTGAGAGCGTATCGGAAGCTGTCGAAAAGAGGGCTGTCCCGGAGGTTAAGGCTCTTTCATTTGCCGACTTTGACAAAAGAGAGCTGTATTCCGGTTTTATCTTCCTTACCGCGCTCCTTTTGGGACTGTTCTCCGGGGTTAATTACTGGGATTTCCCGATATATTTCATCATTGCCGGAGCGGTCATTCTGTTCTGTGACTACAAAAGGTACGGCATCAGTGTAATAACAACGCTTTTTGTACTGCTCAAGGGAGCGATTATCCTTATCATAGAAAGCCTGATAATGCTGCCCTTCAATCTAAATTTCGAAAAGATATCCTCAGAGATCGGGCTATGCGACAGGCACACTGCTCTCTGGCAGCTGCTCCTCATATGGGGCTTCAGGATATACGGGGCATGTGCTCTTCTGGTATATATCATTCTGCGCATTAGGAAGAAAAAGAAAGTAAATTCAATGGAGCTTGCGCTGATCGCCCTCATTTCCTGCGCTATCGGGCTCATCATCATGCCTGAGATCATCTATGTCAAGGATATCTACGGGGATGCTTATCAGAGATATAACACGATGTTCAAGCTGACCTATCAGGGCTATATCCTGTTTGGCATTATCATAGGCATAGCGATACCACTGTTTTTGAGCGCGGGAAGGGTCGCCAGGATAAATGCCGTCCTTTTCATTATCCTGGGGCTGTTTTCGGCTACTTATATCACCACGTCCTGTAAGATGTGGTTCGGAAATGTACTGGATGACGATCTCCGTAAGGGTATCTCGGCAGTGGATTTTATGAGAAGGGGAGACAACGATTATTCCCTCGAATGGGGAGCGATCGAATACTTAAACAGCCTTGAGGACAGGCATATCAACATAGTCGAAGCAGGGGGCACCAGCTATCAGCCGGATTGCAAACTCTCTGTATTTACCGGAGCCAATACGGTCATAGGCTGGTATGTACACGAATGGCTGTGGAGGAACGATTCCGATATCGTAGGCAAAAGAACCAGTGAGGTCAGGACGTTTTATGAGAGCGGAGACCTTAATTACTGCAGGGATTTTATCAACCGGTACGGAGTTGAATATATCTATATAGGTCCCAGGGAATATAATTATTACAATATAGATTTCTATGGCTTCTGGGAGCTTTGCACAGAGGTGTGGGCCGATGGGAACTACAGGCTTCTCAGGGTCGATCACATGTAAGACGGTGTGTGAAGGAGGATGGATTTGCAGGAAGATTCCCAAAGAACCGCTGATATCTCCGGGATCAGGGGCGGCACGACCGGACAGGCCCGGGATCGCATAGAAGAGTTCTCGTTAAGGCTTTTGAGGCTTGCAAGAGATACTATCATAGTAAATATGAGGTTTATGGATGTTGCCGTAAATAAGCTTCCTGTCCGTAAAAAAGAAGGGCTTTACAGCGTAGCATCGGATAATGGCTGTTTTTACTATGATCCCGGTTATGTCCTGAAAAGATATACGGAGGATCCCGCGGCAGTTACCAGAATGTATCTTCATTCGATCCTGCATCACGTCTTTAACCACAGCTTCGGCTACGGAACCCTAAAGGAGGATATCTGGGATCTGGCCTGTGACATTGCGGTAGAAAACATGATCATGGAGTTTAACCTTCCGGCCTTTCTGCTGACCGATGATGACAGGAGGCAGATAAAGCTTAAGGGCATAAAAAAAGGAACGGAAAGGATGACGGCTGAGGCGATCTACCGCTATCTTCTCGTAAACCCGCTTGCCGGCTCCGATATGGTTGAATACGGGGAGCTTTTTTTTCAGGACAGGCATGTATACTGGAAGGAGCCGGAAAGGCTTGAGATCTCGCAGAATGACTGGAAAAAGATAAGCGAGAGGATAAAGGCCGATATCAGGACCTTTTCAAAGAATTCAGGACATTCCGAAAGCCTTCTTAAGAATCTGGAGGAGGCTACGAAGGAGAGGTATGATTACAAAAAGATCCTGGAGAGGTTTTTTGTTACCGGGGAGGAGCTTTCGGTAAGCGAGGACGAATTTGATTATATCTACTATACCTATGGCCTTTCGAGGTATAAAAACATGCCCCTTATCGAGCCGCTGGAGTTCAGGGACGTAAACAAGATAAGGGAGTTTGCGATCGTCCTTGATACCTCAGCCTCCTGCAGAGGTGATATAATAAGAAGCTTTTTGAAGAGAACCTACGAGATACTTAGAGCCAGCGAGAATTTCTTCAGAAAGATCAATATCCATATAATCCAATCCGACAATGAGGTTCAGGAGGATACAAAGATCGAGACTCAGGCAGATTTTGATGCCTTCATTAAGCGCGGTAAGCTCATAGGCTATGGGGGGACGGATTTCAGGCCGGCCATAAGCTATGTGGACAAGCTGGTGGAGGATGGAGAATTTGTTAATTTTAAGGGTCTCATATATTTTACCGACGGTTATGGGATTTATCCGCAAAAGGCCCCGGATTATGACTGCATGTTTGCTTTTCTGAGAGAGGATGACAGAAAGCCGGAGACACCCTGGTGGGCGATCCCGGTAGTACTGAGCGGGGAAGAACTGCAGGCACCATCATCGGCTGCGGAGACAGGAGTGAGTGAATGAACATCAAACAGGCCAAGGATTATATTAAACAGACTGTACAGATCTATTTAAAAAAGGATGATCTGTCGGAATACGTGATACCGGTGGTAAGGCAGAGGCCCATATTTATGCTTGGCGCGCCCGGAGTAGGAAAAACGGCGATAATGGAGCAGATCTCACAGGAGCTTTCAGTCGCCCTTGTATCCTATTCGATGACCCATCATACCAGGCAGTCGGCGATCGGCCTTCCCTTTATCAAAAAGCAGGTTTACGACGGCGAGGAGTTTGACGTTACCGAGTATACCATGAGCGAGATCATAGCCTCGATCTATGAAACAATGGAGGAGAGCGGCATAAAGGAGGGGATCCTCTTTCTTGACGAGATAAACTGCGTGTCCGAGACTCTGGCCCCTTCAATGCTTCAGTTCCTGCAGTATAAGATCTTCGGCCGTCATACGGTTCCCGAGGGCTGGGTGATAGTAACTGCCGGAAATCCGCCTGAATACAACAGAGCGGTAAGGGAGTTTGATGTGGCCGTGCTTGACAGGATGAAGGTTCTGAACGTTGAACCGGATTATGCGATCTTTAAGGAATATGCCCTGGAAAAGAGCCTCCACCCGGCAATAATCAATTTCCTCGATATGAAGCGGGATTACTTCTATAAAATAGAGAATACCGTAAAGGGGCGTTCCTACGTTACGGCAAGAGGCTGGGAGGATCTTTCCGAGATAATGCTCCTTTATGAGGAGGAGGGCCTTCAGGTTGACGATACGCTGATCGGACAGTACATAAATAACGGGACCGTTGTCAGGGAATTTGAAGCCTATTATGAGCTCTATAACAAGTATAAGAGAGACTACCGTATCAATGATATCCTGAAGGGAAGGAACATCGGGGCAAGCGTTGATAAGGCAAGGGCGGCTTCCTTTGACGAAAGACTGTCCCTGCTTTCAATGCTTATGGACCGGCTGATCATGGATATCAGAGATAACATCAGAAGACTCGATTACGTAGCCTATCCGGCCCCTGCGCTTAAGGGCGCGGAGGGACTTTCGGGAGCAGAGCTTATTGAATATCTGGACAAAATAACAGAGGCAAACAGAAAAAAGCGTGAAAGTCTTAAGCGTGCCTCTGCACTTTCAAAGGATGAGGACCATAAACTCAGGAGAGCGGTAAGGCTTCTGGAGGATATGAAAAAGTCCCTGATGGGAGACGAGCTCAGCTATGAGGCATTAAGAAGGCTGTATAACTCGGAGATTGAAAAGCTGAAGGAGGAAAGCACCAGGGCCGGAAATGAGCTTCACAATCTGTTCGTATTTTCGGAGCAGGCATTTGAAGAGGGAAATGAAATGCTCATACTGGTTACCGAGCTTACTGTTAACCCGTATACCTCAAGATTTATAGCCCGCTTCGGAAGCAGCGATTACGAGCGCCACCAGAAGGAACTTATGATAACCGAAAGACAGATAAACATGCAGGATGAAGCGAGGGAACTTTTAAATAGCATATGATATATTATGATGAAAAGTTGAAAATCTATCACGAGAAAAAAGACGGGAAAGCCAGTATTTCCGACGCTGATAAAAACATAACTGATGTTATTATACCATGTGAAATAAATAACATGACGATATCTAATATCAAAAAGAAGGCTTTTCTGGGCTGCAAGCAGTTAAGGAGCATCTCTCTTCCCGAAACAATAAAAAATGTCGGTGAGTGGGCCTTTGCTTACTGTGATTCCCTCTCCGAGGTAAGGCTCGGCTCAACCCGGGCGGTCTTTGGGCAGGGAGCTTTTAAGAATGATGTGCGGCTTGAAAAACTGTGGATAGAGGGAAGGAGCGAGGCAAGCGCCAGGATGCGGGCTGCAGCGGTTACGGTCATGGATGCCGAGTATCTTCTTGATACGACGGAGGCCGGGAGCAGTGAGTGGATCAGAAAGTGGGATCAGAAGCTTGAGAACATCCTCAATCTTGCGGATGATGAGGGCTATCATCTCTATGTACTCTGCGGAGAGGAGGATCTTCACTTTGACTATGATGAATATCTGGAATACAACAGAAGGAAGAAAGCCGACCTTTCCATGTTAAGGCTTTTGTATGACGAGGAGCTTAAGGAGCCTTTGAGGGAAAGGCTCATCGATTACATCAGGGAGCATTCGGTGGGAAGGGAATCCGAAGCGGCCTGGAGCTGCATTGTGGATAAGCACGGAGATGATATTGCTTATTATGAGCTTATGACAAGGCTTGGGGGAATAGATGAGGCAAACCTGGAGAAAGCCCTGAACAGACTCTCCGACAGGCATGCCGAGGCTAAATCTTTTCTGATAAACCATTTCAATAAGGGAAATAAAACTGATGAGTTCTTTGATTCCCTGATGATATAGTTAACGAGGCGGAAAATGGGTGAAAAAGATCATTTTAACGGACCGGGCTCTGAAAAAGAGGGGACCGAAAACAAGTATTTTAACGAGGCTCTCCAAAACTTCACAAGGGAGTTTGCATATGCCGGAGCTATCAGACATCTGGTGGACAGGGGGTATGATACGGACAGGATCATAAAGGAAATGAAATATCCTCTTAAAAGGGACGTGATAGAAAAGATGGTAGAGAGGGCGCGCAGCGAAAATAGTCAGAGAATAATAAAATTTAATTAGAAAATTCAAAAAAAATAGTTTATACTTATTATAAAGGGATGGAAGCGGTGTGGCTTTCGGCTGTAAGTCAGAAACAGATAAAAGTAAGGAAAGGAGGTGTTATATGTTTCAGAAAAATGATATGGTGATTTACGGCAGTCAAAGCGTATGTGAAGTAGTTAATATCGGAACCCTTTCCATGGCGATGATAGATAAGAAAAAGCAATACTATACCCTGAGACCAATATACCAGCGTGATTCCGTAGTCTATGTGCCTGTTGACAGCGAGAGGCCGGTGATGCGTCCGGTCATCACAAAAGAAGAGGCACAGAAGTTAGTAAAGAATATACCGAATATTAAAGCGGCCTGGATCGAAAAGGATGTGGAAAGAGAGCAGGAATATAAAAAGGCGATCTCTTCCTGCGATCCCGAAAAGCTTATCATGATCATAAAGACCTTGTATAACCGGAGAAAAGCAAGGATCGAGGACGGCAAGAAGGTAACTGTCATAGATGAGAGATATTTTAAAATGGCTGAAAAGCAGCTTCATGAGGAGTTGGCCTTTGCACTGGGGATTCCCAAAGATGAGATCGCGGATTATATAAGCGGATACATGCATAAAAAATCGGGTAAAAAAAGCGGTGATTGAAGCATCACCGCTTTTTTACGTTATTATCGCAGAGCCGTCAAATGGAATACGCCGCTTTCGGCGGACAATTCCGCTTCTGTCGTACCTACATCAGCCGTCCTGCCATATCAAGGATGGCGTTTTTAACCCTGTCATCAACCTGAAAAGCCTGCGCATGCTTGGCCTTCGGAACGGTGACCAGTTTTTTTACCGGACTCGGACAAGCTTCGTAATTAGCGTATACCATTTCGAAGGGCACGAAATCATCCTCATCGCCATGGACGAATAAAATGGGTATGGTACTCTTTTCCACTCCTTCGATCGGATTACACTTATCGGGATCAAAGCCTGCCTGAAGCTTTGCGGCGATCCTGTACAACCGGTAGGAAATGGAGGCAGGAAGGCGGTTATTACTCAAATTATGTATAAGCTGGCTCTTCAGGGTGGAATAGCCACAGTCGGCGACCGCAAACACTACGTTGTTCGGGAGCATCTTTCCGCTCATGAGCATTACCGTAGCGGCTCCCATGGAAACGCCGTGCAGGATGATCTCAATATCCTCACCGAATTCCGTGCGCATGAATTTGAGCCATTTCATGCAGTCTTCGCATTCCTTTAAGCCGAAGGTGATGTACTTTCCTTCGCTTTCCCCATGGCCGCGCTGATCGATCATAAAGCAGTTATAGCCGTGCTCATGATAGAACCGGGAGATGGAATCAAATTCAGAGTTACCGGAGCAATGATAGCCGTGGATACAGAGAATATAACGGTTGGAAGGCTTTTGCGCCGGAAGGTAAGATGCATGGAGCTTTAGCCCGTCGTCACTGGTGATATGATAATGCTTAAGCTCTTTGGAAAGAAGCCATTCAAGATCCTCCTCCCTTACCGCTTCTATAGCCCTGTCAAGCTCGGTCAGGTCCTCCTCCTTAGCGGTAAAAGCAAAGGTCGGGTCGGCGTTTTTGTTTGAGAGTAAATACAGCAGCAGCTCGGAGAACGCCACACCGATCGCTCCGACCGCAAGCCCTGAGGATAACAAAATATTGATCTTCTTTCCCATAGTTTTATTCCCTTCGTGTTGTAAAAATTTCTAAACAATTATATCATGTCATTATAGTGAATTCCATTAAGGATTTATAAAAGATTTAACACTGAACAGTTCGCGGGTTTTTGACGCTTTACAGTTAACGGAATTTTAATTGTATCCAAACTTATCTTATGGTAAAATGACTATGTATGATATGACGGGTAAAAGGATGACCCATTTGTTAAAGGCGGAGCCGGAGGTGAAAATATGAGCGGAATAAGCGGAGTTGGCGGATATTCTAATTTAAACAGCTATTACAGCGCTCTTTCCAGCGGAAGTAAGATCAATTCCGCAAAGGACGGGGCAGCGGAGCTCTCTATCTTAAATAAAGAAGATTCCCAGACCAGGGGATATAAGGCCGGAAGTGAAAACCTTGAGGCTGCAAAGAGCGTCACAAACATTGCCGACGGGGCGCTGGAGGGCGTTACGGATTATCTTCAGAGAATGAAGGAGCTGGCGGTGAAGGCCTCCAACGGGCTTCTTGCAAATGATGATAAGAAAGCCATTCAGAGCGAGATCGATCAGATCAAGGAAGGGATCGAGAACATTTCTTCTTCTACCAATTATAATGGCATTAAGCTTCTGGACGGGAGCAATCCCTCGATGGAGATAGTATCGGACGGTCAGGGGACCACCCACGGCATCACTAATGTGAACAGCACTCTCGAGACCCTTGGGCTTAAGGATTTCAATGTAATGGGCAGCTTTGATGTCGGGGATATTGACAAGGCTCTGGAGAAGGTTTCCAACGGACGTACCCAGATCGGGGCTCAGGCTAACGGCCTTGAGTCGGCCTTCAACTATAACAGTATAGCCTCCTATAATACCACCGCTGCCAAGAGCAGGTTAGGTGATACGGAATACGGAGAGTATGTGAGCAAGCTCCAGAAGGAGACCAATCTGAACACCTATAAGGTAATGATGCAGAAAAAGAAGCAGGAGAACGACGCCACGAATATTCAGAGACTGATGACTTCTATCTGACGGATGATCTTCGGCGAAATGCCGGTCGGCATCTTTAGCGCATATTGCTTTTAATCTGTAAAACCCCTTCAATTTGCGGCGTTTGACATCCGGAGTTCCCGGCACAGCCTTATTGCAGGGGTTTTATGGTTGCACTGAGGTTTTTCGTAATGAAAAGAGGAACACTTTGGCTTAAAAAGCCTGTTATTTTAATAACACTGTTTTCCGTGGTTTTGTTTACCTGCGGCTTTGACTTTAAGGTAAAGTCGATCTATCCGACACCGACCCCGAGAAACGATGAGCGGAATGTTTCCGGGGAGGAGCAGACGTCTGAAGAGGAGTATGTCAGGGAGGATCCTGATATTTCAGAAGAAAATGTGAGAACGGTTGAAGAAGACGCAATCTCGGTTCCGTCAGAGGTGATCGAGGATAACGGCGCCAATATCTATCTGGTGGGAGATTCCAGGACGGTATACGCCTGGGTGGATCTTAAGGATCAGCGGGCCAACTGGCTGGCAGCCTGCGGCACCAGCTATTCGCATTTTGCTCAGAATTATATTCCGATCCTTGACGGGGCTGATCTGAGCGGCAGGAAGATAGTTATTCTTTTCGGCGTGAACGATATCGGTTATTACGGTAAGGAAACTGCCGTTGCCAACTGGATAGGCTTTTATAAGACAAAAGCCCAGGAGTGGATCAAAAGAGGGGCTTCGGTATATGCCTGTTCTGTCCTCGGCTTTAACTACAGGGCCGAGTATAACGGATCCGGCTGCAGCCGGTCAGATATTATCAGGATGAATCAGAATGTTGATGAATACAATGCGCTTATGGAAAGTCTCCTGCCTTCAAACATAAATTATATAAGGCTGGGATTCTCAACGGAGGAACCTTTAAGAGACGGGGTTCATTACTCATTTGAGGAGGACAGGAGGATATACGGGGGCATCATCGATATGCTTGCGCAGTGATCGAAAAAATATCGTTTTGGAGGCGTTATGAATTATACCAGACAGGAAGTTGAACAGTTTGTAGTGGAGGAGGACATAAAGTTCATACATCTTACCTTTTGTGATGTTTACGGAAACCTTAAGAACAGGATGATCATGCCGGGAGAGCTGGCAAAGGCCTTTGATTTCGGAGTATCTGCGGATGCCTGGACAATTGCCGGCTTTGACGTGAGCGATACGAGATCAGATCTGTTACTGCGTCCGGATCCTTCTACTTTTGCCGTGCTTCCCGTAAAGCAGGATCAGGGCAGGGCTATCCGTATGTTTGCGGATATCATCTGGCCTGACGGAAGGCCTTTTGAGGCG